>Ga0209121_10000577_pt1 | contig 38502 bp, 39 predicted proteins | sample Cruoilmetagenom3_FD_187292 | JGI IMG/M metagenome (GOLD analysis project Ga0209121, IMG submission 187292) | Oil polluted marine microbial communities from Coal Oil Point, Santa Barbara, California, USA - Sample 3 (SPAdes) (version 2) | ecosystem: Environmental > Aquatic > Marine > Oil seeps ... | reverse complement strand
CATGGATTATGTTTGACTTCCCAGCTTTGTTTTCGCCATAAATGACGACTGTCTTCCCTTCGGGAAAGGCTATAGAACCTTCCAGTTCCATGGCATTGGCAAAAGCAATCTTAGTTAGTCTCATTTCTTATCTTTTTTTCCATAGCGGGTCCACTGTGAGAAGAAAGCTATTCAGATGCTCTTGTGGCACACCCAGCGCAGGAGCGGATAGCTCGAGAAGCTTTTGAAACAGGAACCTTGCCAGGTTACTATCTGCCCTCTTAGATAAATTTTCGCTGGTGAAGATTTCCTGGAACAGCTTCTGCGCTAAATCCCTTTCCGGCCAGGGCAGAGAGAGCAGCACTTTTGTCTCCAAGTCAGATAGGCTTATCATCTTGTCCAGTCCCTTTAGTTCTACTGGCTTTCTTGTCTCTTTTCTCGCTTTGACGGATATGTCCATGGTGTTTATTTCAGTATATTTGTTGATTTCCTTTTGCAGGGTGTCTTCAAAAGTAACTCCCCTGGCGGAAATCCATACCCAGAGATTATCCTTATCCTCTCTTTCCATTAACCTGGCATAAACCTCGTTAACTCCCGTAATAACATCGCTTGGGGTGTTCCCTTCAATCCGAACATTAACGATGCTTTGTATGGGACTGTATCTTTGGAAGGAAATTTCATCGCCATCCAAAATCAGGTATCCGAATGGAGAGTCTTTTACCCTGGGCTCTAAATCGCCGGGCCAGTGATATTCGACGGTGAAATTACCTTTCAGTTCCCGTGATGGGATTAAGGCTGGCAAGGCGTAAAGGTTATCTATGTCGAGCGGACCGTGGGCGTAGTGATGCATGTGGCCATTAAACAAAAGGGAGAATCTCCGGCCTAGCTCCTGGAACACCTCCGGTTCTAATCCAGGCATACCCCAGGGCAGGGTCTCGTGCATGATGAGTATCTCTCCCTCCCTGGGAAGCTCTTCCTGGGGGATGCTATAGTTGCCCTGCCGGTAGCGGGTCTCCAGGAAATATACCTGGTGGTCGCCGATTTCCTTCTGTTCATCTCGTGCAAAGTGGAATTCGTCTCCCAGGTAGTCCTGAAGCTCCTTTAACATCGGGGCAGAGTCATGGTTTCCTCTCAGGGCATAAATCCCATATTTGGTGCATTCCATTAATCGCTTTAGTTCATTGCGAATCTCGGGCCAGTACTTGGCTGCTTCCGAATCTGCTATCCATTCGCCTCCCTTTTCCCTCTCATCGAACATATCACCGGCGAGGATGACTGCTTCGGGTTCTTCTGCTATGACCTGGCTGATGACGTTACTGAAATTTTTAAGTGAGATTTCGCCACGTGGAGACCTGTAGTTCTCGTCTCTGAAGCGCTCGGCCTGGATTAGAAGATGTGCATCGCTAAGGATGGCTATTCTGGACATAGTTTATTTTACCTTAAGTTGCCTTGCCTATGACAGTCTGTCTTGTTCAGAGTGCTTATAGTTAGCCACAAAATTCCTTGCAGTTCTCCCTCCCCTAGCGGGTGGGAGTTAGAGGGAGGGGGGAACTGACCTCGCGTTCCCTGCTAGATAAGCAGTGGAGCGGGACGAGTGTCACCCTCAGCTTAATCCTCTCCCTTCAAGGGAGAGGATTTTATGCAAAGTTCTGCAATTGGCTATATAAGTATATCACATGGCAGTCGGGGTTAGGTCGCCTTTTCAGGAGGTGACGGGGTGTTGATGCAGAGAGCGAACGGTCCCCTGTTTACCGACACGGCTGGTCTTCTACCTGACTACGGTGGGGTATGTGCCTGCAACCAGGTTATGATGGAATCGAGCACCTCTTGCTGTTCTGGTTCGTTGTGGATTTCATGGTAGAGTCCTTGCCAGAGTTTGAAGGTGCAATCGCCGGGCACGCAGTCAGCGAATTGACGGCTGGCCTCAGCGGAGGCTATGCGATCGGCACTGCCGTGCATGAGCAGTAATGGGAGGGGAAATTGAGCAGCGTGCTGCAACGCCGATTGGGCAGCTTGACTGATGCTTACGAAGAGGCGGACGGAGATGCGACCATGGGTGAGTGGATCGTTATTGTAGTTTTGCACTACCTCGGGGTCATGGGAGACTGCATTGATATCCAATCCAGTGAGTGTGGAGAAAGCGGGCCACAGGTTGTTCATGATCTTAGCTAAGGTTACTTTCCAGGCGGGAGGTTCAAAGGCCAGCCTGAGCCAGGGGCTAGTGGCAATGACCCCGGCCAGTTGGGGCCTGTGACGCAGGGCGTAGTTGAGCACCAGGTTGCCCCCCATACTGAAGCCGTAGAGGAAGCACGGTTGGTCAGGAAAACGCTTCCTGGCCTCCTCCAGCAAATGGGCGATATCATCCATCAAAGCTTCGTAGGAAGGTGTATGGCCGCGCTGTCCCTGAGATTTGCCATGCCCCCGCAGGTCGAAAGCTAACAGGGCATAGCCCGCCTGGCTCAAGGCTGCAGCGACCTGAGCGTAGCGTCCGCTGTGCTCTCCCAGACCATGTACCAGGCAGACCACGCCTTGAATTGCGGCTTCGGGCTGCCAGCCCTGGGCAAAGAGTTGCAATCCATCGGCTGTCTGCCATTCAAATTCGAAGTGTTTCATCCACAGCTCTATTTGTCCTGGCTTGTTCCGCTGTCCCAAAAGAGGCAGGCGGATGTGGGCTAATATCGGAATATACCAACTTTACACTTGTTTGGTCTAGCCTGCTTTATTTCATACCGTATCCTAACGCGTCGTTGCAGCGCCAGATTACCCCTGGATGATGTGGTATGCCGTTTGTTTACATTTTCAGCGCATCTTACCTCTTGCAAGCGATGCAAATACGCCTCCGAAGCAAATAGCGGCAAAAATGATGAATGCCGTTTTGGCACCTCTCAAGAAAACCAAATAATATTCGGGTGTAATTTGAACCCTGCCGAGATATAGGGCAAATACCAGCATAGCAATTCCCATGCTGAGCATCTGTCCAGCCAGCCGCATTGTTCCCACCGTGGCTGAGGCTACTCCGTAGGATCTGTTCTCAACAGAACTCATTACTGCGTTGGTATTGGGAGATGAGAAAAGGGCAAGACCAAAGCCAAGTAGCATTAGGTCGCCTATGATGAACGTCAACGAGGTTTCGTGCTGCAAAAAAGTGAATAGGGAAAGGCTCACTACTGTTAAAGCCATCCCGGCCGAGGCAACTACTCGCGGTTCAATTCTGTCTGAAAGCCTGCCAGCGAGAGGCGAAAAAATAGCCATTACAACAGGTTGGGATACCAAAACCAGGCCTGCGTTTTGAGGGCTAAACCCTTTTATATACTGGAGGTAAAGGCTTAAGAGAAAAGCCACTGCAAACGTTGCGCTATAATTGATCAACGCTGCCAGGTTAGAGAAAGCGAACACTGTGTTATTTCGGAAGAGCTTCATATTCAGAACAGGACTTTTCGCCCTCATTTCCCACTTAACGAATGCCAGAATCCCTAAAATACCTATTAGAATTAGCCATGCTCCTGACATCGCTGGCAGTAGAGAAAAACCATACATTATCCCTATGAGTGCGAGGCTGTAGATTATAGAGCCTGTGAAATCGAACCTCTCTCCTTTTGCCTCAGCCCACTCCCCCTTCAATTTCCAGAAAATTAAAGCAATGACCATTAAGCCCAGAGGTACATTTACAAGGAAAATACTTCTCCAGCCCAAATGCTGCGTTAGTAATCCGCCCAAAAACGGTCCCAGAGAAAGTCCTAAATAAGTCGCAGCAACGTTAATTCCCAGAGCTTTGCCTCTCTCCCCAACGGGGAATACTGAGGTTAGAATTGCTACACCAGTACCAAAGATCATGGCACTCCCGACTCCCTGCAGAACTCGGAAGGAAATAAGTGAGATGGCAGAAGTCGAGATTCCCGAAAGAAGAGACGAAACAGTATAAATCAACATGCCATAGGTAAGAATCTTCTTCCTCCCATGTATATCTGCTATTCTTCCAAAGGGAACGAGGAACATTGCTGCAGCTAGAAGATATGAGGTGGCAACCCAAGTTAGCAAAACTGCGTCCATGGCAAATTCTTTCCCGATGGAGGGAAGTGCGATGTTGACAGAAGAGCCCATAAAGGGTGTAAGGAAAGAGCCTAGTGTGGCAATAAGCAGAGCAGCCCTTTTGTTTACAGCATTGCTCATATTCATCCTGCGCATTATAGCTATGACTGATTTGAATAGGCTGATTTCTGGATTTCAGTTAGCGCAGATTACGTGAAATCCCCTTTTGTCATCCAAAGTATGCCGGTATGATTCTACACGAGGGAGTCCTTGAAGGGAATGATGCTGAAAGCCCCAAGGTTTTTCATCCTTGGACGTTGAAACAGCGTACTATTGTTCAGTCCCTTCAAATAAGCTGTTGCAGGTGACAGAAATTGTCTAGGGCGTTTTGGGCGAACAAAAAGAGTCGCCAACACACTATTGAGCAGAGTTCTGGTATGACTCTATTATATCCTGGTGCTGCCTACCAGTAGCGTCGTCCGCCGCCGCCGCCACCCGGTCTTCCTCCACCTCGACCGCCTTCGGTGCGAGGACGAGCCTCGTTAACGGTGAGCGTTCGCCCCAACAAGTCCGTGCCGTTCAGTCCGCTGATGGCGGACTGGGCTTCAGTTTTAGACGGCATCTCGACAAATCCGAATCCTCTTGATTCACCTGTGAACCTGTCCTTAAGAATGGTGACGGATGCGACCTGGCCGAAGGCCTCAAAAGCCTGGCGTAAATCCTCGTCGGTGGCCTCGCGAGACAAGTTGCCTACATAGATATTCATTCTAACCTCCTTTTTATCTTGAACATGTATGGCGGAAACTCACCCAAGATCAGAACATATAAACTGTGCACTTATTTAGTCCAGTCTGCTTTGTCTCACGCCGTATCTTTAGTATATCACAATTATAGCAAAGACAGTTTTTCTTTGTTGGGCGAGGCTTAGTTTGGGAACAGGGCAATGGACAGGATAAATGTGAAGTATTCCGTTAAGGTGGACCAAAGACATGTTTCCCTTTTAAGCACTTGCAAGCCAACTCTATACTCTGGTGGGAACATATTATTGTCTCGTTGTTTTCAGCGGGCGAAGGACATTTTGTGATACGTGCCCGGGCTTTGCGAAGTGCGAAGCATTGGGTGAGTGGAGTGAGCCGCAAGGCCGCGTTAGGCAACCCGAAGGGCAGGGGAACGAGACAACACAGAGTTCACCCGCCTCCCCCGCCCTATCAGGGTGACAGGTTGATATCAGGATTGACCGCCTTAGTCATGCTCTTATGGCATCGGCGTGTAGAATTCGGCTACGTAACTCTCGGTGACCGCCTCCAACTTCGGAAAGAGCGCCTGCATCTCTGGTTCTGCCATCATCTTCTCGGGGTGGGCTTCAAATGTGGCAAGGCTATCCCACTCGCTCTCGTAAATGATGGTATTCATAAAGTCGCCACTAAGGGGGCGGTAGCACTTCGGAGATATCCCCAACACGCGACTCGCGGTAGCCATGTGCTTTTGTTCAAGCTCCATCGCCTCTGCCATCTTGCCAGGGAGGATCTTCATGATCCCTCGCTGCATTACTTTCATTGTACCCTGCTTTTTGTTAGCTCTACCGGGCTGTTGAAGTGGAACGAACCAGCCTCTCCACCGCCCGCAAGCGAAGAAGCCAGCTTGAATTTAGCATAGGCATCGCCTCCCTCTCCTCATCTTCGTCACCGGTCTAGCGGGCGAATTCTGGTTAAGATTGAAACATACAGACTTTGAGCTTCTTTGACCCAGCCTGCTTTGTCTCAGGCCGTATCTTTAATGTATCACAAATCATAGCGAAGTCAATACTCATTCGGGGGTCGGTTTCAATTCGAGAAGATATAGCTATAGCGACGATATTCAGAATGACAGAATACAAGATTGCTAAACACCCTCAGGCTAGGTTCGCCGTTTTCGCAGATTTCGCTGCGTGGAGCACCCATAATGCCCCAGCTACCAACATCGGTAGAGGATAAACGAGAGAAGTTGCCAGGAGTCTCATCGGTGTATCTATGAGTCTAATAGTAAAAAGTATCCCGGTAATAATGCCTCCAACAATCAACCACCAGCCGCCGATTCGCTCATGCTTCCAGGCTGTGGCGGTAGCCGCAATCATCGAGATAGGGCCGAACAGAAAAATAACACAATCCTGAAGGCTGGGAATACCTTCAAAGCCCTCACTGATGCCCTCGCCGATGCCAAAGGTCAGGAACAGCAAGCTAAAGGCAATGCCTATTCCCAGGGCGGTGTAACGCATCCACTTCATGGCACTACAGCTTTTTCAGCCAAATCAGCAAGTTGGCTTCAGGTATTTCAATTTCATGTTGGAATTTTGTCCAGCTCAGCATCTTCTCCACTTCCTGCTGCATGTAGCTTTGTTTGACGGTGTTTCTGAACCCCCGGCGAGCAAATATCGAATCCATCCTCTTTGTGACTTTGGCAATCTCCTCTTCAGGGGTATCTCTTCGCACATCACCTATCATGCCACCGCCACCGTTTCTCAAAACTCGGTAAATTTCATCCAATACCTTCAGCGGCAGCTTCCAAAAATGCAAGGAGCCAATGCTGATAACAAAATCAAAGACGCCGTCATCGAAAGGCAAATCTTCGGCACTCCCCAAATTAACCCCAACTTTATGGGATACTCCAGCCTGGCTGACATTTTGCCTGGCGATTTTTACCATTTTTTTCGAATCGTCCAGTGCGACGATTTCGAAATCCCCCAGCCTGGCTATCTCGATATCAACATAGCTGGGACCAGCGCCGACGTCGAGTATCCTGCCACTGCTTATTCGCTGGGCAACTTCTTTAGCTGCCATTCTATAATCGTCCATTCGCGACTTTCTGACTATGTCATCGTACTTTCGGGCAAAGGAGCTCTTAAATGCGTTCTTCATTGCTTTCTCCCATACTATGCAAACTTACTTTTTCTTAATAGGGTATCGAATGAGGGTCTTCTGGACCTTGGCGTCAGGTGTTGTGAGATATTCCTCCTCATGAACGTCGGCTATCTCATAGCCGCTTTCCTGGATGAATTTGTGCAGGCGCTCAACCGTGGGCATTTCTTCGCTATAAGGCCCGATGTGGAGAATCTGTGCCACCGTGCCGTAATCCCACTGCTCAATCTTGACTTCGATGCTGGGGATTTTCTGTGGCATAGAAGTCGTATCATTGGGAATAGGCAAGCCGCAGATTCCCAGCCATTCCTCCTTAGGGATGAGGTGGGCATTGGGCCATCTTGCTCGGAGTTTATCGACCTTAAATTCGATGCCCTTCTTTTTGAGTTCGAACTTCAGTTTGTAAACTGAGCCATAGAGCGCTGGCAGGAACTCAGGCATTACCTTGTTTGGGTTGCCTTTCATATAGATAACAGCCATCTTCTGTGATGGCATTTCGAGGCTTTGTGGCTCTTTCATGGAAGCCGCTTTTCGTGCAGTCATATGAATACCTCCTTTCGTATGCATGAGTGTAGCAAATTACTGGGTTTGTTTGCACTTTTTGCATTTTAGCTCCCGGTTTCTTTAGTTTAAAATGCAGTTTTCTGCTGACCGGCTCGTCGGTTGAGCAGGTGTCCTTTTCATGGCTGGAATTGTCTTGTTCAAATTTATGTCAAACTCGTGACATTGGAACTGGTGTTTATTATAATAATAGCCTTTAGAAATCATCAGATGGCAAAAAGACTCGTTGTTTACGAAGATAGCCCAAAGTACGATCTGTGGTTCAAGATACTACTCGGGTCCATTCCAGTCGGGCTTCTTATTCTCGGTCTTTTGACCTATCAAGGGATATTACCAGACGAGACAGAAGCTGAGGCGGGAGAAGGAGCAATCATTTTGTTTGCTTCAGTTACATTCTTTCTGCTGCTTTATTTGATGCTCCTTCCTCGGAAGTATCAAATTTTAGAGGATAGGCTTAAGGTAGTGCTGGGTGGACCATTTTCCTTTACCATTAATTTTAATGGCGTGAAGACGGCGGAACAGGTAAGGGGACTGGCACCTATTATAGGAATTGATTTCACCACTTCTGTAGACCGGGTAAAGATTGTAAGGAAGGGATGGGGATTGAATGTACTGCTTTCACCAGGCAATCGAGATTTATTTCTGCAAAACTTGGACAAGGCTCTAAATGACTGGAGAGAGAGGCACACTTATTCCCTGTGAACCCAGATTGAGCTAAAGAACTCAAGAAAGTCATCAAAACGGGAAATTGCCTGACAACCGCAATTTACTTTGCAAACTTGAGCACAATTGAGGTTTCAACCTGTCTGTCAGGTATGCTCCAATATGCTCGTAGACTGCGAATCATTTCCATCTCTTCCATTCGCCAGCATAGTATAGCAGCTTGTTGCTTCTCAGAAGCCTTGCGTAGGCAAGTCAGGCAAAGGCGTTAATTGTAGCAAGATGCACGCTGCCGAACGAATTGCCGCTGACTCTTGTCAACTCTTATATATAGCTAAGTCGAAGCTGCCTCTCTTGCCTCAGCCCGCCGTTTCCTCTCTGAAGCCACTACTGCTCCTAGACCAAAGAGAGTGACAACCAGCCCGATGAAAAAGCCTACATATGGGATCAGGGCTAAGAGCCTGAGAATGACGAGCCCTAAAGTGAAGGCTCCAAACATGATAGCCTTGCCTTCCACAGGTTTAGAGCGCCTGACAATCCAACTCCCGAGGAATAAGCCGACAGGGATTTGGGCAAGATAGATAGCTATCAGGTAGAGAGCTAAGGCAATCAATCCCAGGGGTATCCCCACGATGGTGATGCACACTACTACAGCAGCGATAGGTGTGACAAAGAGAATAAGAGCTCCCCAGCCAGCGCTTGGGCCGGGCCTGCTGCGTATGGCTTCAGCTATGGACCTCAGGCGTCTGGGAGCAAGCAGAATGATAGCTAATCCTGTTACCATGGCCATCAGGAAACTTATCAGCTTGCCCCTTACCGTGGCCAAAAGGCCAGGTTCTTCTTTTACCTCAGGCAGCTTATGGGTGGTTGTGCCAGCAATTTGAGCACCGGACTGGATATCGGCCTCCTCCTCACTGGTATAGGTTAGGTCGCCTTCGATATTTGCTGTGGATACTATGGTCAGGCTATCAACTTCAAGTTCAACATTTCCCTTTACTCCGTTGCCTACGGTGACATCACCTCCACCACCTTTGATATCGCCCTCTACGAGTCCATCAATGCGGGCAGTTCCAGCACCAAGTAGAAGGTCACCGTTGATTCTGGCTGTGCTGGCTATAGTCAGCTCGCCACCGAAGGCCATCAAGTCGCCATTGACATTGCCAGTAATGTTGATAGTTGTGCCTGCTACCCGCACAGCATGGTCAACGTCACCGCTGATGTTGACTGTCCGGCCCACAGCCATAAGGCTGCGGCTGACTGTGCCGCTGACGATGATCTCGCCGCCGGCAGCCCAGAGGTCGCCGTTAACCGTGCCATCAATGATAATAGCTTCGCCGGCTATATATAAGTCGTCATTGATTACCTCTCCGCTGGCGATGGTGACGGTATTTCCGGTGCGGGCATCGAATGCCAGGACTGGCACTGCCGTGAGCATTATCAGCAACGTAAGCGGTATGATGAGAGCTAACCCTTTAAGAATGTTTTTTGACATATTCTCTCACCTCCTGGAGTAGTTACTTGAGTGTGCTTCCGCAGCTTAATATAACAAAGTATTACCCTGTTTGGTAGTTTCTTCTCCTGCTTGTTGCTTTTAAGCCGTTTTTTCCCATGGGCGGATAAGGGTTCAAGTAAAAAGGGCGCACGAATTGAGTTCGTGCTTGCTGAAGGGGTCATCGGCTGCTTGGTTGTCATTTTCGTGGCTGGAACTGTATTATTGGGAAAAAGGATGGCGAGGCTAGCATTATGAAAAAGGCGATATCTCTTACAATCATAGCTTTGTTTGTGCTGGCGGGTGTACTGGTCGCTTGTGAGGAAGCGAAGCTACCACCGGCTGAGTTGCAACAAAAGCAGCAGAATTTCTAGAGCATTTAAGCAACTACGAATACAGCGCAGCGGTGGAACAATTCGATGAGACGATGAAGAATGCTCTACCTGAGGAGGACCTCAAGGAATTATGGGAGGGCACGATAGCGAGTCTGGGACCACTGGAGTCACTGGGAGAAAGCAAAGTATCTGAGGAAGCCGGATATCAAATTGTGTTACAAACCTGTGATTTCGAAATAGCGAAGCTAGATGCTAGAGTCGTGTTTGACAAAGAGGGGCGTATCACCGGCCTTTGGTTTGGTTCGCCGTATTTTGATGAGGAAGCTTATATCCCACCGGCCTACGCAAATGAGGACGCGTTTACCGAGACAAAGGTAATGTTTGGATTCGAAGGGTGGGAGTTGCCGGGGACGCTTAGCAGACCCACAGGTGAAGGTCCTTTCCCCGCTGTGGTGCTGGTGCAGGGCTCAGGACCAAATGACCGTGATGCGACCATTGGCCCGAACAAGCCATTCAAAGACCTGGCGTGGGGACTGGCAAGCAACGGGATCGCAGTCCTCAGGTATGATAAGAGGACAAAGGTGCATGGAATGGAGATGGATGCCGCTAATATCACTGTTGAGGAAGAGGTCATCGAGGATGCACTGCTTGCCCTGGACTTCCTGCGCCAGTGGGGGGTGATTGATGCCGACAAGGTGTTCCTGTTAGGGCACAGTCTTGGTGGAGGACTAGCCCCCGAGATAGCAAATCGTGATGAGGAGGCTGGCGGGGTTATTGTCTTGGCAGGAAACACCAGACCTTTGCATGAGTTGGCACTGGAGCAGTATGAATATGTATTCTCCCTGGATGGAGAAATCAGTGAAGAAGAGGCACAGAGACTTGAAGAAATGGAGACGGCAGTCGAGGCTATCAATAACCACGAGCTTGACGAAGATGAGGTTTTTCTTGGTGCCCCTGCGAGGTACTGGTACGATTTGCTAGAAAGGGATGCGATAGGGGAGGCGCTGGACTTATCATGTCCGCTGCTTATCCTTCAAGGTGAGCGAGATTATCAAGTGACGACGGAGGATTTTGAAGGATGGCAAGTCGGGCTTGCCTCAAAAGAGAATGTCTCGTTCATTCTCTATCCCAGCCTCAATCATCTTTTTATGGCAGGCGAAGGCAAGTCAACCCCTTCGGAATACTACCTCCCTGGTAATGTCAATGAGCAGGTAGTAAATGATATAACAGCCTGGATTCTGGGGAACTAGTCTCTTAAGCAGGGTTGCTTATAGAAGGGGTGAGGGATAGGGATTAGCTATGGAGGAAGCAAACAAGGTGAAGCGACGGATAGAGGAACTGCGGGCAGCAATTGACTATCACAATTACCGCTACTACGTGCTGGATAGTCCAGAAATCAGCGATGCCGAGTATGATGAGCTTATGCGGGAGCTTAAGCAGCTTGAATCCGAGCATCCCGAGCTTATCACTCCTGATTCCCCGACGCAAAGGGTTGGTGCACCTCCCGTAGAGGCTTTCGGGGTTGTGGAGCACCCTGAGCCCTTGTTGAGCCTGGCTAATGCCTTTTCCTATGAGGAACTGGTGGCCTGGCATAAGAGGGCAGGCAATCTCTTGGGCGGACGCCACTTCGACCTTGTTTGCGAGCCCAAAATTGATGGGCTGGCGGTAGCATTGACCTATGTTGATGGCTTGCTAGTCACCGGGGCAACCAGGGGTGATGGCTATCGAGGCGAGAACATCACCCAGAATTTGAGAACTGTTAGAAGCATTCCCCTTTCTCTGCCCAAGGAAGCACCTCCCAGGCTTGAAGTCAGAGGAGAGGTTTATCTTCCTAAAGCTGGTTTTAAGAAGCTTAATGAGGAGAGAGCTAAGGAAGGTTTGCCCCTTTTTGCTAATCCTAGAAATGCTGCTGCTGGTTCGGTGAGGCAGCTTGATTCCAGTATTACCGCTAAACGCCCCCTGGATATATTTATCTACGGGCTGGGTTGGGCTGAAGGGAAGGAGCTGCCTGACACTCACTGGGAGATTATGCAGTGGCTTAAGTCTTTAGGCTTTAAGATAAACCCTGACATTGCTTTATATCATTCTATTGATGAGGCAGAGGAATGCCATCAAAAGTGGGTGGGAAGTCGTGAAAGCCTTCCTTATGAGGCTGATGGCATGGTGGTGAAGGTCAATCCTATTGCCTTGCAGCGAGAACTGGGCACAGTAGCTCACGAGCCAAGATGGGCACTGGCTTATAAGTTTCCGGCGGTTCAAGGCACCACGCGCCTTGTTGACATTGGCATAAATGTGGGAAGGACAGGAAGCCTTAATCCTTACGCTATTCTGGAGCCTATTCATGTGGGTGGGGTGGTTATCAGCCAGGCCGCATTACATAATGAAGAGGATATACATCGCAAGGATATCAGGATTGGTGACACCGTTATTGTGCAGCGGGCTGGTGAGGTTATACCTGAAATCGTCGAGCCTGTCGTCAGTCGTCGCACTGGGAAAGAACAGATTTTCTACATGCCCAGTCGCTGCCCAGTATGCGGTGCTGAGGTGATAAAACCTGAAGCTGAAGCTATGCACAGGTGTACTAATGCTGCCTGTCCCTCTCAAGCACTGGAGCGAATTAGGCACTTCGTTAGCCGCGGTGCTATGGATATAGATGGCGTGGGTGAGAAGTTATGTCAGGCTTTGTTTGAGGCTGACTTGGTCAAGGACGCAGCAGATTTATATTACTTAACCAGAGAGCAACTCTTGGGTTTGGAAAGGATGGCTGATAAAAGCGTCTCTAATGTGCTTAAGTCCATTGAAAAAAGCAAGAATAGGCCTTTGTCACGGGTTATCTTTGCTTTGGGAATCCTCCACGTTGGTGAAGAATATGCCGAGTTACTGGCGGAGAATTTCGGCATAGATGAATTAGTTGAAGCAACTAAGGACGAGAAGAGTCAAGAAAAACTTCGGGAAAGACTTTTATCTCTCCCAGCTATTGGTCCCAAAATAGCTGATAGCATCATTGCCTTCTTTAGACAGGAAGGAAACAGAGATATTATTAAGAGGCTGGGGGACGCTGGAGTAACGTTGAAAAAGGGGAAAGCTGAAGAGGCCAAGCCTGAAGAATTACCCTTAGCCGGGTTGGAGTTTGTTTTAACAGGAACGCTGGAATCCTTTGCCCGTTCAGAAGCGGAAGCCAGGGTAAAGGCATTGGGGGGCAAGGCGGGCTCAGATGTTAGCAAGAAGACGTCTTATGTGGTGGTCGGCGCTGACCCTGGCTCTAAATTAGCCAAGGCTCAAAAATTAGGGATAAAAACGCTCAACGAAGAAGAGTTTTTGGAGTTGCTGAACCAAGCTAAGTAGCACCCTTTCCGATATAAGCGATCTCGAGGCAAGTTTTCCAGTGTCTCTCCTTATACTTGCTCGTTTTGAATCTCTTCGATGGCATCTTTAAAGATGTTGACATAATAATCAGGCAGTTCAGCTATGTCAAAGAATCGGGCGTCCTCTACTTCATCTCCCGGAGTTAATTTTCCACCGTTTACTTTGACTAGATACTTTACTATCAGCATGTCTCCATAAATCTCGTTGTCTTCTCGCCTGGCTACCCCGATTAATTTCACTATTTTCCCTGAGACCCCGGTTTCCTCCTTCAGCTCTCTTAAGCAAGCCTCTTCTGGCGTTTCTCCAATCTCGATGAAACCTGAAGGAGAAGCCCACATTCCTTTTCTTGGTGCTAACCCTCTTTTAATCAATAAGAACTTCTTGTCTTTTGCGGCAAGCGCCATTGCTACTGGCAGGGGATTTTTATAATCGATGAAATCACAATTGGGACAATATTTCCTTTCTTTACCTTCAAAATTCCCGATTTTGAGAGGTGTGGCACAAATAGGACAGTAGTTATATTCTTTCATCGCTCCACTCCTTGTTTCTTTGGTTGAGGTTATCCCTTAGGCCGCAATAATTTCATTAGTTTTACTTCCCTTTGGGTAGCTGCTTAAGAAAAATCTCTTCTTTTGGCTTATAATATACCTGTAAAATAAGGCTAAGCAATTGTTTTGATAAAGTCTTTGAGATATTAATGAAACTCATCGTCGGGCTGGGCAACCCCGGCAGGGCTTATACTCATAATCGCCATAATGTTGGCTTCCGCTGCTTAGATTGTTTTGCTAGACGTCATTCCATCTCGTTCAAGCGGCAGCAGTGCCAGGCTAGAATAGGCGTTGGTAAGGTAGCTGGTAAGAATTTGTTGCTGGCTAGGCCATTAACCTCCGTCAACCTCAGTGGCAGGGCAGTGGGTCCCTTGGTGCGTAAGTTCAATATTCCTTTAAATGGTCTTTTGGTAGTTTATGATGATCTTGATTTACCTCTGGGTAAGATTCGCCTGCGGCTGAGTGGTGGCCCAGGGGGACATAATGGGATGAAGTCTATTATCTCTGCCCTGGGGAGCCAGGATTTTCCTCGAATCAGGGTGGGTATCGGACACCCCCAGGTGGAGGAGTTGCCCAATTATGAAGATATTGTAGTCAACTATGTGCTCGGTGATTTTTCTCCTCAGGAAGAAGAGGTAATCAAGCCAGTAATTGTCAAGGTAGCCGAGGCGATTGATTGTGTTCTTAGCCAGGGAATGGAAACGGCAATGAACAGGTTTAATTAGCCCACGAACATTTCAATTTAAGACTTTGGCTGATAGTATAACTTTAAGCTGATAGTATAGTATAATCTGCAAGTTGAAAGATGATTATCGCTGTTGTTGGAAATTCTTCTTGTTCCCCTGAGGAGTCCAGGTTAGCCGAAACTGTGGGCGAACTGTTAGCTCAACGTGGAGCTACTATAATATGCGGTGGTTTGGGTGGTGTAATGGAGGCGGTGTGTCGCGGAGCCAAATCAGAAGGTGGCTTGACCGTTGGGGTTTTGCCTGGGGAAGATTCAAGCATGGCTAACCCCTGGGTGGACATTCCAATAGTTACAGGTGTGGGCTATGCTAGAAATATGGCAGTGGTAAAGTCAGCCCAGGCGGTTATTGCCATCAGCGGTAACTACGGGACGCTCAGTGAGATTGCTTATGCATTGAAGAGCGGCATTCCAGTTATTGGCTTGAATACCTGGTCACTGTCTCGAGATGGCAAGGAAGATAGCGCAGTAGTCAAGGTTCGTAGCGCTGCAGAAGCGGTAGACAAAGCTATTTCCTTGGCTAAGAGGCGTAAAGCTCATGAGGTTGCTTCGCTGCGCTCGTAATAACGGCGGGTTAGCCGGGTTGTTAAAATGCGTCTAGAAATGGCTGCAATCGAGAATATTAAGGCCAGGGAGATCCTCGACTCTCGGGGCAATCCTACCATAGAGGTGGAGGTGACATTAATTGATGGCACAATTGGCGTGGTCTCTGTTCCCTCGGGGGCAAGCACGGGGAAGTATGAAGCTGTGGAGCTCCGTGATGGTGACGAAAGTAGGCATAGTGGATTTGGCGTCCTCAAAGCAGTAGGGCATGTTAACGATGAGATTGCCCCGGAAGTGATAGGCATGTCGGCCTTAGAGCAGGCGGCTATTGACCAGAGTCTAATCGAGCTTGACGGCACTGCTAATAAAGCTCACCTTGGAGCTAATGCTATTTTGGGGGTATCTCTGGCAGTAGCTAAGGCTGGCGCTAATTTCCTGGATATTCCTTTGTACCGCTATTTGGGTGGGGCAGAGGCCTGTCTTTTGCCTGTTCCTATGCTAAACATCTTGAATGGCGGCAAGCATGCTCTGAATTCCACCGACTTTCAGGAATTTATGGTAGTGCCCTTGGGCGTGACCAACTTTGCCCGTGCCATTCAAATGGGCAGCGAGATTTATCATTGCTTATATAGAGTGCTTAAGGACAGAGGTCTGAACACCAACATAGGCGATGAGGGCGGATTTGCCCCGCAGCTTGCTTCTAATAAGGAAGCAGTGGAGTTAATCCTGGCAGCTATTGATGTAGCTGGGTATAAGGCTGGTGAGGATTGCTGTTTGGCGCTTGACCCAGCAGCCAGTGGCTTCTACCAAGATTTTAAATATGTTTTGACCAGGGAAGGTGTTACCCTTAGCTCCGGGGAAATGGTGGACTATTATGCCAACTTGGTATCTGAATATCCCATTATTAGTATTGAGGACGGTTTGGCAGAGGATGATTGGGTGGGCTGGGTGTTGCTCATGGCTAAATTGGGCAAAGAGGTCCAGCTTGTAGGCGATGACCTCTATGTTACCAACATAGAGCGTCTGGAGAAAGGTATTACCCAAGAGACTTCCAACTCCATCCTTATCAAGCCAAATCAAATAGGCACGCTTAGTGAAACTCTGGCTGTCATAACAAGAGCACAAAGGGCTAGCTGGACAACTATTATCAGCCATCGTTCTGGTGAGACCGAAGATACTACTATAGCTGATTTATCGGTGGCTGTTGGTGCCGGGTTTATTAAATCTGGCGCTCCGTGCCGTAGTGAAAGATTGGCAAAATATAATCGCCTTCTCAGGATAGAAGAAGAGTTGGGAACCAGTGCTCGTTATCCAGGCAAGCAGGCGTTATATAATCTGGAGAAGCCGAAGTCATGGAAATAATATCCGGTGTCCATCAGATAAAAGTCCCGTTTCCTCAAGGCATGCCAGGGTACACTAATGCATATGTAGTGGAGGGAAGCGCAGGCAATATACTGGTTGACACTGGCTGGGATACCTCTGAAGCATTATCGGCTTTAACAAGTGGACTTAAGAAGGATTTTCTCAAATTCCGAGATGTTAGAAAGATTGTGATCACTCATCTTCATCCTGATCATTTTGGTTTGGCAAGTAGACTAAAACAGCTTTGCGGAGCCACAGTGGCTATGCATGAAATTGATGCTGGACTCATCAATGCAAGATATATAAATTTTGGTGAGCTTCTTGAGGAGATGGGGGGGGAGCTTAGGCGCAGTGGAGTTCCTGAATCTGAGTTGCTTGAGCTGGGGAAAGCCTCGTTATGGATGAGGCAGTTTGTCTGGCCTGAAGCGCCTGAAGTTAGTTTGAGAGATGGTGACAAGCTCTCCACTGGCTCTTTTGAGTTTGAGATATTACGGACGCCAGGGCATTCACCAGGGCACATATGCCTTTATGAGCCGAGGAAAGGGTTGTTCTTTTCTGGAGACCATGTTTTGTATCAAACTACCCCACATATAGGCTTTCATCCACAATCGGGGGATAATCCTCTGGATGATTACATTGATTCTCTAAAAGCGCTGAAGCAACTTAAGGTAAACTTCGTTTTCCCAGGACATGGGCCAGTGTTCAATAGCTTGGGGCTAAGGGTGACAGAGATACTTAACCATCATGAGCAGAGGAAAAGAACCATTATGAAGGCCATAAGCGATGACTTAAAAACGGCCTATCAGATAGCTGAGGAAATTCCCTGGAAGGTTGAAATAGGAGGTGTTGCCTTTAGGGATTTGTCGCCCTGGGATAGGCGGCTAGCTATAATGCAGCTAATTGCTTATCTTAAGTCGCTAATGGCTGAGGGTAAAGTAGGCAAGGTTGACAGGGATGGCGTTTCCTTGTACCTGGCCAATGATTAGATTAGGAAAGGAGGGAAATGACGACAAAATTAGGTATTAACGGTTTTGGGCGTATCGGGAGGCTAGCTCTTAAAGCAATCAAACAGCGGCGGGCTGATGAACTGGAAGTAGCGGTGGTGAATGACCTTACTGATGCTAGAACTAATGCTCATCTTTTTAAGTATGACAGTAATTATGGTGCTTATCCTGGCAAAGTGGGAGCCGAAGATAATTCCGTGGTGGTTGATGGTAAAGAGATAAAGGTTTTGGCTGAGCGTGACCCTGCCGAAATTCCCTGGCGAGATTATGGGGTGGATATTGTGATTGAGTCCACAGGGCTTTTTACTCAAGCCACAAAGGCTGCCGCCCATTTTCAAGGTGGTGCCAAGAAAGTAATCATTTCGGCGCCAGCCCAGGAAGAGGATATATCAATTGTTCTTGGTGTTAATGAAGGGCAATACGAGCCAGCCAAGCACCGTATTATATCCAATGGTTCCTGCACCACCAATTGCATTGCACCTGTGGTCAAAGTTCTTCACCAAAGCTTTGGCATTGTTCACGGGCTAATGACTACTGTGCATTCTTACACTAATGACCAGAGGATTCTAGATGTATTTCATCACGACCTACGCCGAGCACGAACTGCCGCTGCTAATATCATACCCACTACTACTGGCGCTGCTCGCACTGTAACTGTGGTTATCCCTGAGCTTAAAGGGAAGCTTCACGGTATTGCTATAAGGGTGCCTACCTCTACTGTATCTATCGTTGATTTTGTCGCTGACTTGGGAAGGAAGGTCGATGTGGAGGAGGTTAACCAAGCTTTTAAAGATGCTGCTGAAGGGGAGCTTAAAGGAATCATTGAGTATTGTGACGAGCCCTTGGTGAGCACGGATTTTAAGGGTAATCAGGCCAGTGCCATTTTTGATTCTTTGAGTACTATGGTTGTCGATGACAATATGGTGAAGGTATTAGCCTGGTATGATAATGAGTGGGGCTATAGCTGCCGTCTTGCCGACATTGCTGCTTATATTGCCAGCAAGGGGTTATAAGGTTTGGCAAAATTGTAGCCTGAATTGCATTATACTGGTAAAATAGGAGAGCAGGAGGTGAGATATGTTTTGCCCTAAATGTGGAACGGAAAATCCCGAAGGCGCTAAGTTTTGCTCCAAGTGTGGTGCCGGCCTTGGTGATGCTGTTGTTCCTGCTGGGACGCCAGCGGAAACCAGCGTGGGGATGTCAGCCAACGTAGCTGGGCTCCTTTGCTATGTGCTTGGCTGGATAACGGGAATAGTGTTTGTGGTGCTCGAGAAGAAGAGCAGATTTGTCAGATTCCATGCCTGGCAGTCCATTATGACCTTTGGTATATTGAGTGTGGTTTACCTTGTTCTATTCTGGATCCCTGTTATAGGTTGGATTCTAGCTTTGATTATTCGGATTCTGAGCCTCGTTCTGTGGATTATCCTGATGATTGAGGCGGGAACAGGCAAGATGTGGAAGCTGCCCTGGATAGGCGACTGGGCTGAGAATCAAGCCAAAAAGTAAGGTCATTAAGGCCGGGGATTTTATCGGTCATTGGTGACCGGAAGCAGTTAATTTCTTACAAGGAGGTGCAAGGATGAAAAAGGTACTTGGTGTTGTAGTGGCTCTGTTGCTGGCGGTAACTTTGCTGCCAGCCTGTGGTGGGGGTGGAGGAGCTGGAGGTGGAGGTGGAGAAGGTGGCGGTGGCACTCCGCCTGCTTACACTGGGTTTACTTCACCAGCAGAGGGGCAGTGGGCTGAATATGTCGTATCTAACGATGGTGAAGAATACCATCAAAAAATGGAGTGTATGGGGCAAGATACAGTTAACGGGAGGACTTGCGTTGGGTTTGAAATGACTATGACTGTTCCACAAGAGGGAGAGGTTATCGTGCAGATGTGGACTGATGCCGCTACTCACCAGCCGGTGAAATATGTGATGAAGATGGAAGGTCAGGTCTTTTGTATGGATATCGGTCAAAGCACCTATGAGCCTCCGGCGGCTGAGACTCCCAGTGATTACAATCCAAATCTTCCAGATGTAGTATATGGAACATATACAACACCAACTGGGAAAACGGTTAATGTAGCCAAATTTGAACAGGCAGGGGAGATATGGGTGAGCAGCCAGGTTCCCTTTGGCATGGTGCAGGTGCTTGATACGAGCGGAAATCCAGTAATGCAGCTCTATGATTTTGGGCTAAGCGGAGCACATAGAGATATATCAAAGACGGAAATGGAAAACTGCATGCAATTGCCTGGCTTCTAATTCTCAACCTTGATAGTCCTGTCTGTGTCTTGTGATTGTAGTGAGACACATCGCGTTAGGGAGCTGATGAAAAGTGAGCTCCCTAACGTTTGTTTTAATCAGGCTTTTAGGAAGATGCTTTATCTCCATAAACCTTTCCCCCCGCCTTTCGTTTTCCAGTATAATAGGCATCAGTTAGCACTACTGGGACTGCCTGATGCCTACTGAGAAAGATACAGTTTCTCGAGCGATAAGAGGAGATGAGGAAGCATTTGCTCAACTTTACGAGAAGCATTTTGCTAAGGTTTACCGTTATATTTTTCTCAGGGTGGAAAATCAAAGCGAGGCTGAAGACTTAACTCAGGAGGTGTTTGTTAAGGCGCTGGAAGGGATTGGCTCTTACCGGTGGCGAAATTTACCTTTTGCTTCTTGGCTCTTTCGCATTGCCCACAATCAAGTTATCGATTATTTGAGGAAACAGGGTAAGGTAGAAAAGACAAGCTGGGATGAGGATATGCCTTTGGTTGCTGATTCGGACCCGGTGCTTGCTGTGGAGCAGAAGATTAAAGGTGAGAAGCTAATTGAGAATATAAGGAACTTGTCGCCTGCTCAACGTGAGGTGATTTCACTTCGTTTTGGCGCTGAGCTTTCTATAGCTGAAGTGGCTAAGCTTCTGGGGAAAAGCCCAGGCACAGTGAAAGCTTTGCAATACAATGGAATAGTGGCATTGAGGAAGAAGATGTTAGATGAGGCATAGAAAATGGCTGGGAAGATAGAAGATATTCTAGACAATTGCTTGGAGCGCATATTCAAGGGAGAAAGTATTGAGGATTGTCTCAAGGATTACCCTGAGCATGCATCTGAATTAGAGCCTTTGCTTAAAACCAGCTCTAGCTTTATGCAGAAGTCTTTTACTATTTGTCCCGATTCTGAGTTTAAGGCGAGGACTTATTCTCAACTCCGGGCGAGGCTTTATACCAGGAGGGAAAAAGCCCAACCGAGGGGGAAATTCTTTGCCTGGTCCCCACGCTGGGCTGTGGCTTTTACCGCTGTTTTGGTCGTTTTAATCGCCAGTACAGGAACAGTTGCTGCCTCGACAAGTGCTTTGCCTGGTGAAAAGCTCTACCCCATAAAATTGGCTACGGAGAATGTGAGGTTAACCTTAGCTTTTTCTGATATGGATGAGGCTAAGCTGCATATCCAATTTGCTGAGCGTAGGGCAGAAGAGATTGCAGAAATGGCTCGTCGAGGCGAGGGAAGCCAGATTCCCGTGCTTACTGAGCAACTTGCTACTCATCTGGACGAAGTGAATGAGATTGGCAAAGCCTGGAAGGTTAGGGAGAAGGGGCCGCCGGCATTGGGTCCTTATGATGGCGTAGAACCTTATGCTGAGGCAGAAAAGGTTGAAAAGCTAAAGGTAATGTTGAGTGATAGCCGTTTGAGGAGTTTAGCTATATTGGAGAACAGTTTGGAAGAGAGCACTGGTTCAACTAAGCCCAGTGTACAGCAAGCTATTAGTGATATAAAAGAAGATTATGATAAGGTACTCTTCAAGGAAGAGGCTAAGGCAAGCCAATAATCTGGAAGTCTCCTCTTTAGGGATTGGGCAGCGAGGAGTATAATAGTGTGTGACATATGGGTTCTGAGGTCTTTTATCGCAAGTGGCGTCCACAGACTCTGGCTGAGGTGGTGGGACAGGAGCCGATAACTCAGACCTTACGTCATGCTGTGGAGAGTGGGGGAATAGCTCACGCTTATCTTTTTTGTGGTCCTCGGGGTACAGGCAAAACCAGCACAGCGCGTATTTTAGCCAAGGCTGTCAACTGCCCCAATCAGACTAACGGAGACCCATGTAATGTTTGTGACATATGCCAGTCAATCACCCAGGGCAGGGCTTTAGATGTGATAGAAATCGATGCTGCGAGCAATCGTGGCATTGATGAAATCCGTAGCCTCAGGGAAAAGGTTAACTACGCTCCCAGCATTGCTCGCTACAAGGTATATATTATTGACGAAGTTCATATGCTTACTGAAGCAGCTTCTAATGCTTTGTTAAAGACTTTGGAGGAGCCACCTCCTCACGTAATTTTCGTCTTGGCCACTACGGAACCTCATAAAGTAATATCTACTGTTATGTCGAGGTGTCAACGCTTTAATTTTCGCCGCCTAGCTCAGGCAGCGATAACAGGTAAACTAGGCTCAATATGTGAAAGGGAGGATATTCATATCGGGCTCGAGTCCTTGAAGCTTATTGCCCGTACAGTTGCTGGGAGTCTCCGTGATGCAGAAAACATATTGCAGCAATTGCTTATTTATTATGGCAATCAAATTGAGCTTCACCAAGTTCAGGAGGTATTGGGGATGATGGGTGATTTGCGGGTTAAACAATTGGCGCAGCATGTGATTGATAAGGATATTTCCGCTGGTTTGAGTGTTATAAACAGCGTTAACAAGGATGGCGTTGATCTTCGCCAGTTTAATTTGGGGTTAATAGATTATCTTCGCGGGTTGCTGCTGGTTAAATCACAGTGCGACGAGGCTCTAGATGTTACTACTGAAGATTTAGCTGAGATGAAGGCACTTGTAGCTAATACCACAGTTGATTATTTGCTCAAAGTAGTCAGACTGTTCTCGGACATAGATTTTCGCACTGATAGTTATTCCACCTTGCCGTTAGAATTAGCCCTGGTGGATTGTGCTTTGTCTTCGATGCCTGGACAAGAAGAACCAGTTATAACTGAGTCTTTGGAGCCAGCAGAGATTGCAGAGACAACAGCGCTGAGTCAGTCTTTCCAGGAGGCTGAAGTTTCTGTGGTGGCAGATAGCACTGAGACTCCAAGTGTGGAGACGTCACAGGGTATTGACTATGTGCGTGCTCGTTGGAAGGAATTTATCCAGTCTTTGCGGGGGGAAGGTTCCAGTGGTAACCTGGACGCTTTTTTGCGTAGTGCCTGTGAACCAGTGGCTCTCGAGGATGATACCTTGGTATTGGGTTTTTATTATTCTTTCCACAAGGAGAAGATTGAGGATCCTAAATATCAGCATTTAGTGGAGAGGAAGCTTAAAGAGGTTTTTGGTCGGTCGTATAAGATACGATGTAGGCTAGTAGACCACAAGAGAGCGATTCCACCCCAAGCTGAAGTGCAAAGCCCCGTAGTTAAGGCTGCCCTGGAAATGGGGGCTAAAATTGTTGAGGAGGATTTATAAAGAAATGGATAGATTAATATCAAAGCAGCAGCAGCGACTTCAATCAATGTTGGCCAAAGCTCAGCAGGAACTGGGCGATATCACTGTAGAAGCTAGCAGTGGTGGTGGTGCAGTCAAGGTAGTGATTGATGGGCACCAGAAGATTCGCTCGGTTGAAATATCGCCAGAGGTGATCAATGCTGAGGACGCTGAGTTACTGCAGGATTTGGTTATGACTGCCGTTAATGAAGCCATTATCAAGTCACAGGAACTTGTGAGCAAGCATCTAAGTAGTGTAACAGGCGGGCTTATCAATATACCGGGGTTGACTGATAAGGGATGACATTTGTTGCTGAGCCTGTGACCAGGTTGATTGAGGAATTTAATAAGTTGCCTGGGATCGGGCCGAAGAGTGCTCAGAGGCTGGCTTACTATTTATTGCGTAGCTCTGATGAGGAAGCCAGGGCCTTAGCCGAGGCTATTTGTGCTCTGAAGGAAAAAACGAGGCTTTGTTCGGTTTGTTTTAATATCACTGACCGAGATACTTGCGTTGTTTGCCAGGATAGTGAGCGGGATCACTCTAAAATTTGTGTTGTGGAGAGGCCTTCAGACATTCTTCCTTTAGAGCGGACTGGAAAGTATAACGGAACCTACCATGTGCTTCATGGGACTATTAGCCCGGCACGGGGAATAGGGTCTGAGGAGTTAAAAATAAAGGAACTCTTGTCTCGACTTCAAGACGGTTCGGTGACTGAGGTGATTGTGGCAACCAACCCTAATCTTGAGGGTGAGACTACAGCTATGTACCTTCGGCGTCTCATTGGGCCTCTAGGCATTCGCGTTAGCAGGTTGGCTCGTGGCCTGCCATTTGGAGCTGAGTTAGAATATGCTGATGACATGACACTTAGTGAAGCTTTAGAAGGTAGACAGGAGTTCTGAAAACCTTGGATGGGGGGGCAACGCGCACTTATCAAACTCAGGCTATCATAATCAAGCAAATTAAACTTGGTGAAACTGATAAGCTTCTCACTCTTTATAGCCCTAAATTTGGCAAGCTGAAGGCTGTAGCTAAGGGCGCTTGCCGCCCCGGGAGCAAGTTGGGTGGTAACGTGGAACCTTTGACTCACAGTCTGCTGATGCTAGCCAGAGGGCGTAATCTTGGCATTATCACTCAAAGCCAGATTATTGATGGGTTCCTAGCTTTAAAAAGAGATTTGTGGCGTATGGCTTGCGGTCTTTACGTTTTGGAGCTCATTGATTCCTTTACCGTGGAAAATAATGAGAATCGTCCTTTGTTTGATTTGTTACTGGCTACTTTACATCGGCTGTGTCAGGCTGATGACAGTGAAATCGTGCTACGTTATTTCGAGCTTAATTTTCTTCATTACCTTGGCTATCGTCCTCAGTTGCGTCAATGCGTCTGCTGTAATTTGCCCCTCAGGCCAGTGGTCAATTTTTTCAGTCCCAGTGAGGGCGGGGTCTTGTGTTCTAGTTGTAGCCGAAAAGAGCTTATATCCCAGCCTATTTCGGTTGATGCCTTGAAAATTCTCCGTTTGTGGCAAAACTGTGACTATGCTACTGCAGAGCGAGTGAGGGTAAAATCGGAACTGTCTTTGGAGTTGAAACAATTGTTACAAGGGTATATAAGATATCTTGCGCAACGGGAGTTTAAATCAGTGGCCTGGCTGGAGGAATTGAGGAAGACAGTTATTGACAGCGGTGGCGAGACAGAATAAAATCGCCCACAATTAAAATCGGCATGAATAAGAGAAGTGTGTGTCAACCACCTCAGGTTGATTCATGGTGTTTTCCTCTCTGAGCAAGTAATTCTGGAGGCATTTCTTAGTGAATCTTAATAGCATAAGCTGGAGCGAGTTCAGAAGTAAGCTGGTCAAACATTGTAAAGGCAGTGATAGTAATATAGCTGAGAAAATAAGAACTGGGTGTAGCAGTGAGGTACTCTAGCTAAATGAGTTCTGAAGAGGCGGTCAGAAAATGCTGAGCGAAATTCACTTGTGGAAGTGTGGCTTATAGGGTCAGATTAGTAGGAACTGTCTTTCTAGATGAAAAAAGAGGAAGAATCGTTTGAGAGAGTAAGGCCGCTACGACCGGGGGATGTGGTACTTCGGCGGAGGAGACCGCGCAGAAGGCTACGTGTGCTACCTAATGTTCCAGCGATGATCAGGTTTCTGAGAGACGTCTCCGCCCGAACCCCTTTGGTACCGCTGTTGCTCACTCTCATCGCGCTGTGGCTGCTTTTCTCTTTGGGCCTTTATCTTGCTGAAAGTGGGGTGAGTGAACAGATAAGCTCCTATGGTAGTGCTTTGTGGTGGAGTTTTGGAGCTATGCACACAATGGGTATTAACAATCCAGGGCCGGTTACCACAGCCGGAATGGTGATTGGTGGCATCTGGGCAATCGTCGGCACCGTCATCTTTTTTGGGGTGATAATCGCTATCTTCTATGCCTACTTTATGCGCCCCAGGCAACGTCCTTCTGGGGAGCTTATCAGTGCTGTACAATATAATCTGGGAGAGCTAGAAGACTTATCTGTTATTGAACTGGAGGCGCTTAGGGATACCACGGTAAGGCTCATAAATGCCCAGGTGACTAAGATTAAAGAAAAAAATATTCAAGCTGATTCCACTGAAAGGGAATAGATGGACAAAGGGTACTTGTCATTAGTGAAAAAATTTCTCTGGAGGTGAAGTCCTCTATTGACTAACAGCGGAGGACGGATTAATATGCCACAGTTGTCAGGGATGAAAAGAATTTTAGTACCGATAAGTGGGAATAGTACTGATGAAGAAGTTATAACATTGGCCTGTAGTTTAGCTAAGAAACCTAAGGCTGAAGTTTATGTTGTATATGTTATCGAGGTGGAGAGGGAGCTTCCTTTGGATGTACGAGTTGAATCAAAGACAGGGGAGGCGGAGGAAGCGCTAAGCCGCGCTGAGGATATTGCTACAGAGCAAGGTTGTGATATAGAGACAGATTTGCTCCAGGCTAGAGAAGCCGGTCCCGGAATTGTTGACGAGGCGGCAGACACGGGGGCGGACTTGATTATAATGGCGACTTCCTACAAGAGACATACTCGTGCATTTGATCTGGACATGACTGTCCCCTATGTTTTGAGAGAAGCTCCTTGCAGGGTTCTGTTGTATCGAGCTCCTATGTCATGAGGTATATATAAGAGGTGAATGTCATAATCATGGGTTGTGGGCGTGTGGGGGCAGAGTTAGCTCATTTGCTTGATGCTGAAGGGCATAAGGTGACCATTCTCGATGCAGACATTAAGAACTTTGAGAAGTTGCTGCCTGACTTCAATGGCACGGCTCTGGCAGGCGATGCCACCGATGAGGAAGTGCTGAGGAAGGTGGGTATTGCAGAAGCCGATGTCTTTGTAGCAGTAACTCGGGATGATGATAAGAACGCCATGGCAGCTCAAATTGCCAAGCAGATATTTAATGTTCCCAAAGTAGTCTGCCGTATTTATGAACCTCCAAGAGAGGAGTTCTATAGGAGTTTGGGGCTTGAGGCTATCAGCCCGACATCAGTTTTTGCCCGATTAATAAAGGAAAAGCTGGAAGGCTAGAAAGATAGATGTATGTCATAATTGTTGGTGGTGATGAGGTGGGGTCCCGTTTGGGCGAGGAGTTGCTTGCTAGCGGTCACGAGGTGTTGCTGATTGAAAAAAGTGTTGAAAGATGTGAGCACTTAAGGGAGGAATTGGGCACTGTATCCTTGTGTGGCGATGCTTGCGAAATGGCTATCTTAACTAAGGCCGGAGTAGCCAGGGCAGACATATTTATTGCTGTCACTCATGAGGATGATGACAACTTAGCAGCTTGCCAGATAGCCAAGCAGAAGTTCAATGTCCCTCGGGTTATCGCCAGAGTTAATAGTCCCAAGAATAAACACATCTTTGCTAAATTAGGCCTAGAGCACACGGTGGATGTTGTGGGGCTTGTGTTGGAGAATATCAGGGAGCAGGCTGCGATTTCTCCTTTAATTCATCTTTTGAGTCTTGGGGATGAGGGATTGGAAATTGTTTTGTTCAGGGTGAATGAAGATTTGCCGATAGTGGGTAAATCAATGAAGGAATTATCCTTGGATTACGGTGCTTCTTTATTGATACGTCAAGGGCAGAAGCCTGTGGTGCCTACTCTGGCTACCGCGTTGGAAGCTGGCGATCAGCTTATTTTTCTAATTCCCAGTGAAAGTATGGAATCACTTCGAGCTGTGGTTGTTGGTGATAACCGGGCGTAATGGTGCAGATTGCTTTTCAGGGAGAAAAAGGTGCTTTCAGCGAGGATGCTGTAATAAAGCTTTTTGGTAAAGACGTTGACTTTTTGCCCTGTATCCGGCTTCGGGACGTTTTCCAGAGCGTGTTGGAGGACCGGGTTCAGTTTGCTGTAGTTCCTGTAGAGAATTCTCAAGCTGGAAGTATTAACGAGACCTATGATTTGTTGTTGACATATCCTCTTAATATATTTGCTGAGGTTGTTCTCCGGGTTAGCCATTGCCTAATGGCTTTGCCGGGGGAAAATTTGGCTGGTATAAGGATGATATACTCTCATCCTCAAGCTCTAGCGCAATGTGAGGAATTCTTAAGTCAATTGAACGCTGAAATAATGCCCACTTATGATACTGCGGGTAGCGCCAAGATGATAAAAGAGAGAGGGTTAAAACAGTGCGCTGCCATTGCCAACAGAAGAGCTGCCGATATTTATGGTTTAGAGATCTTGGTATCACAAATCGAGACCAATGTTAACAATTACACCAGGTTTTTTGCTATTTCTAAACAAAAAGCCAAGAAAGTGGAGAAAAATAAGACCTCTCTTGTCTTTGCTGCTCAACACGTGCCTGGCGCTTTATACAGGATCCTGGGCATCTTTGCCACTAAAAATATGAACCTGACAAAGCTGGAGTCCAGGCCGAGCAGAAGTAAGCCCTGGGAATATGTATTTTACACTGATTTTGAAGGGCATATGGATAGTGAGGTCTACCAAGAAGCAATTAAAGAATTGCACCAACAAGCCGTCTTTGTCAAGATACTTGGCTCTTACCCTCAATCTGAGTAGCGGTTTGCCTCAATAGCATCCCTTAGCTTCTTGTATGTGGTGGCTAACGCTTCAGATATGACCTTGGTATTGGAAAGCACGGGCATGAAATTAATGTCACCTTGCCAGCGGGGAACTATATGAGTATGGAGATGCTCTGCTATTCCGGCTCCAGCCACTTCACCTATGTTTAAGCCAATGTTGAAGCCTGCTGGTCGCAGTGTCTGTTTTAGCAGATCCAGGCTTTTTTTAATGATGTCCAAGTGCTCTGTTACTTCTTCATTGGTTAAGTCCTGTAAATTTGCTGTATGCCGATAGGGGGCTACCATCAGATGTCCCGGGTTGTAGGGGAAGGCATTCAAGATTACGAAATTGTTTTGACCGCGGTAAAGGAGAAAGTTCGTCTCATCATTGTGCTCTCTAGGTTTTTGGCACAGGATGCATTCGCCTCCCTTGGGTTTTCTTATGTATTCTATTCTCCATGGTGCCCAAAGCTGTTCCATTCGCCCTATATTAGCTTGTCTTTGACTTGGTTTCAACAAATTGCTCAAGTCTGGCGGGGTCACTTTTGTTGGCATAGCGGAATTTACTTGCATTTTGTATCAGTTTGACTAGGGGGCTCATCTCGAAATAAAATGCTAGCTGAGGTTATTAATGTTTGAAGTTTTGACTCAAAAGCTAAATCAGGTATTTCACAGACTCGGTGGCAAAGGCAAGCTTGGTGAAAAGGATATTGATGAGGCTTTGCGTCAAGTGCGGCTGGCATTGCTGGAGGCAGACGTAAATTTCAAAGTAGTAAAGGAATTTTTATCCAAGGTGAGAGAGCGCTCCCTTGGTGTTGAGGTATTACAAAGTCTAACGCCAGGCCAACAAATTATTAAGATTGTCAATGAGGAACTTATTGTTATCTTGGGTCAGGAACCGCCTTGTTTGGCCTCAGTCGCCCATCCGCCTGCAGTTGCTTTGCTTGTAGGATTGCAGGGCTCTGGCAAGACTACTACGGCGGTGAAGCTGGCTGCTCGGCTCAAGGGCTTAGGGCAGCGTCCGTTGCTGGTAGCTGCTGATACTCGCCGACCCGCTGCTATTGAGCAGATTAACTTGCTAGGAGAGCAGCAAAATATACCTGTATATAGCGAGGATACTGAGGTGGCACCTTTGACTATTTGCAAGCATGCCTTAAAACGAGCTAAGGAAACAGCGTCAACTTGGGTGATTGTCGATACTCAAGGGCGCTTGCACATTGACGAGGCCATGATGACGGAATTAGCTGATATTAAATCTGAGCTACAACCTGCGGAAGTATTGCTTACTGTGGATGCCATGACTGGGCAAGATGCAGTGAGGGTGGCTCAAGAATTCCACAGTCGGATTGAGCTTACCGGCCTTATCTTAACAAAGATGGATGGTGATGCCAGGGGAGGAGCTGCACTTTCCATCAGGTTTGTTACAGGAGTGCCTATAAAATTTATGGGCACTGGTGAGAAAGTAGATGCTCTGGAGCCCTTTTATCCTGACCGCTTGGCATCTCGTATTTTGGGCATGGGAGATGTGCTTAGTTTTATTGAGAAAGCTGAGAAGACTTTCGACCAACAACAGAGTAAGCAACTGGAGAGGAAATTACGAGATAAAGGCCTTGATCTTGAAGACCTTTTGAGTCAATTGCAGCAGGTTAGCAAGATGGGGCCTTTGCTCCAAGTGGCTGAGATGTTGCCAGGTTTATCCAAGTTTACCTCTCATTTTTCTGAAGATGAAGGAGAGAAGCGGTTGAAGAAGGTAGAGGCCATAGTTTTATCCATGACCCCCGAAGAACGACGCGAGCCGCGGATTATTGATGGTAGTCGGCGGCGACGTATTGCTCGAGGGAGTGGCACTACGCCGCAGGAGATTAATCAAGTCCTTAATCAGTTTTATCAGATGCAAAAGCTGACGAAGTCGCTAACTAAGGGCAAGATACCTAAATCTATGATGGGGATGTTTGGTGGATAAAGATGGCTGGCAGTGCATTCAGGTGAACTTAATCCAAGTAATCCCTAAGCTTTCGGCTGCGACTGGGATGGCGTAGCTTGCGCAAAGCCTTAGCTTCAATCTGCCGGATTCTCTCACGGGTAACATTAAATACCCTGCCTACTTCTTCCAAGGTGTGAGTATGTCCATCATTGAGACCGAATCTGAGCTGTAGCACCTTTTTTTCACGCTCAGTGAGCTCGTTAAGGACATTATCTATTTGTTCTTTAAGTAACTCTTGTGAGGCAACTTCTGTTGGTGCGGGGCTGGTCTCATCTTCTACAAAATCACCTAAACGGCTATTCTCTTCATCACCGATAGGTGTCTCCAGAGATATTGGTTCATGATAAAACAAATCTATAATTTCCTCTACCTTTTCCGGGGTCATATTTAAGCGCTTACCGATTTCCTCGTGACTTGGTTCATGGCCATGTTCCTGAGTTAACTCCCGCATTGCGCGCAGCAGCCTATTGATTGTTTCTACCATGTGTACTGGAATGCGGATGGTGCGGGATTGGTCAGCGATGGCTCGCGTAATACCTTGTCTAATCCACCAAGTAGCATAAGTACTAAACTTGTAACCTTTTCTATACTGGAACTTGTCCACAGCTCGAATGAGGCCAATGTTGCCCTCCTGGATGAGGTCAAGGAGGGGCATGCCATGTCCGACATATTTCTTAGCTATACTAACCACTAGCCGTAAGTTTGCCTCAGTGAGGTGCTTTGCCGATTCTCTCGCCTCACCTTTCACCTTTCCAAAATGGGCTTTAAACTCGCTTTCACCAGGATCGAGTTGGGAAATAAGCTTGTTGTCAGCCAGAAGAGCCTTTATTTCTTGCCAGGAAGTTTTATCTCCAATGAGAGTCAGCGATTGTGGGGGTAGAAGGCGACTGCTGAGGGAAAGATTTGTTATGGCTCCTTCTGCTGCGGCAATCTCCTTACCTGTTTTACGTCCGATGGTTGTTACCAATGTTGGATCCATCTCGCCGTCAACAATGGCGCGGAATTTAGGGTTTGTGATTGTCTCTATTAAGCTATCGGAGCAATCGATATTCGAGTGCTCTTTCATAATTTCAATGACAGGGTAACCTTTGGCTAGCTGGGAGATTAAGTATACTACTATGTCAACTGGTGAGGGATATTTCTTATATTTGTTAAAGTGAGCTTCTTCGATTTTGTCCAAATATCTACCCATCTCTGTCTTGGCAGATAGCTCTCTCTCTTCGACAGCACTGAGAAGGTTCACTCTGCCGATTTCGTGGAGATACATACGCGCTGAGTCATCGATGATCTCATGTTCTAATAGCTCTATGTGTGGTTTGGTCTCTTCGGGAATACCTTTTGCCACGCTTTCTTTTGTTACCGCTTCTTCCTCAACGGAGATGGGTACACCTTCAGCTTCAGCCTCAACAGATGTTAAGAGGTCTTCTGGTGCCGATTCCTCATCACTGTTTAGGTAAGGGGCTTTGCCTTTGGCTGAACCCACTATTCACCTCCTCTTCTTGGTCTTCCTTGCTTGATAAAGATTTCCTTAAGTTGCTGGCTAAATTTTGTTCCTTGCTCCTCCTGCTTAATCAATTCAGCCTCCATTCCCTCTTTTTCTCTAGCAAGGTTAAGCACTATTTCCCTTCTAGCCTCTGACTCTCTTGATAGCCTTTCTTGCAGACGGAGAATACAGTCAGTCAGGGCAAGCTGTCGTGTTTCACCATTTTCTTGAATGGCTGGCGGGAAAGTCTTGGCTAGTAAATAGTCTAAATGTTCTAATATTTCGGTGTCAAGTTTGCTCCTGAGGACAGCAATGTCAGGGGAGTTTTGCCATTTAAGGAATATTTCACGATTCTCGGTGCATTCAAAGTATTCTGCTGAAGGTTCTTGGGCTACACTGTGGAGTTCTGAATACTGGAGTAACAGAGCCAAGCAATACTCCTCAATAGGGTTGGACAGAGGTCTACATAGGGGAGGAGCTTGTTCAGTCGCTCCAACTGATTGTTGCTTTCTTTTACTGAGCTGTAACTTTTTCGAAGCTGTTATGAGGCTGGACTCGCTGACTTGTAATATGTGTGCCAGTTTACGCAAATAATGGTCTTGCTGCACAGGGTCGTTTATTTCACAAATTAATGGCAGAAGTCTTTGTGCGGCTAGCGACTTATCTTTTGCTTTATTGACATCAAGCTTATTTATAATAGCCTCGAAAGTAAAGTCTAGTAAAGGTGCAGCTTGTTCCACCAGATTTTGCCAGAGGGTGGGATTTTCAGCTATTATTTCATCAGGGTCTTTACCCTCACCCTCAGGCAAAGTAATAACCTTTATCTCAGCATCAAGGATACTTTGATATTTCACCAAGCCAGCCAGTGACGGTGACAGGTCAGGTGTTTTTCCTTTGTGTAGGGAGCGGGCGAGCTCTTGTGACCACGATAGGGCTGGGCCGGCCTTTCTATCTAAGGACTGGGTCAGTATTTGTGCGCCTCGCAAGGTGGCTTCCTCTCCAGCAGCATCCGCATCGAGTGCCAAGGAGATGTTTTTAGTTAAGCTCTTAATAAGTGCCACTTGCTTTTCGGTTAAGGAAGTTCCCATTGAAGCAACCACATTTTGCCAACCATGCTGATGAGCTGTAAGAACATCCATATAGCCCTCTACGATTATTAACTGGTTCTTCTTTCTAATAGCAGTCTTAGCGTTATCAATACCATATAGGTTGCTACTTTTGTCGAAAATCGATGTCTGAGGCGAATTAGTGTATTTAGGCAAGGAATTGTCTAGCGCTCTAGCTCCAAGGCCAGTAACGCGCCCTTGAATATCGCAAATAGGAAACATCAACCGACCGCGAAAACGATCGTAACTACCTCCGCCTTCCTTCTCTATTAGCAGGCCAGCTTCTATTAGCTCTTTTTCCTCATATCCTTTATTCATCAGGTAATTCTTGGCTGCTTCCCAACTATCGGGACTAAATCCTAGACGAAACTCCTTGATAGTCTCGGGCATGATTTTTCTCTTGGTCAGATAGCCTCTAGCTAGCTCACCTGTTTTGGTGGTTAAAAGTAGGTGGTGGTAATATTCAGTGGCCGTCTCGTTAATCTGATATAGTCTGTCCTTTTTCTTATCCTCAACCTCCCGTGACACAGCGGGTGAGCTTAAAGTTATACCTGCCCTTCGAGCTAAGAGCTGGAGAGCTTGACCAAAGTCAACACCCTCCTTTTTCATGATAAATGAAAAAACATCACCTCCGGTGCCGCAGGCGCCGAAGCAATGCCACGTCTGTTGCTCTGGGAAGACGAAAAACGAAGGATGTTTCTCACTGTGGAAAGGGCATAAAGCCTTAAGATTACGCCCGGCTTTTTGCAGAGGGATGTACTCGGCGATGACCTCCGTAATATCAGTCCTTTGTTTTATTTCATTGATTATGGTCATTTGGCTATTGTTTCAGTTAATCGTAACGCATATTGGTCTGTCATTCCAGCGATATAATCAACAATTTTACGTTCCTTAGTTTCATTTAGAGGGGCAAATTCTGGGGGTAGCTCATCTTGACGTCTGGAGAAGTGAGAATATAAAAGGTGCAGCGTCTTTTTCGCTCTTATGACCTCCTCTGTACTCAGGCTAGGATTGTAAACCTTATCGAACAGGAACTGGCGGAGAATCTCAGTCGCCTGAACGACCTCTGGGCTCATTTTGATGCTCGGCTCTGCCAGGTTGCTGGAGCTGCTCATTGACCATGAGCAGTTCACGATATCGCAAACCAGCGTGTTAATTCGTTGTGAATGTGTGTGGCCTAACATTCTTGTCGCCGACTGGGGCAAATCGCTTTCGGTAATAATGCCAGCTCTTATGGCATCATCGATGTCGTGGTTAATATAGGCAATGATATCCGCCAGTTTGCATATTTGGCCTTCAAATGTGCCCACGTCTTCCCATCCCTCTCCTAGAATATCAGCTTGTCCTTTGGAATGCTTGAGTATGCCGTCGCGCACTTCCCAAGTAAGATTGAGACCTTGTCCATCTCTCTCCAGCAGATCGACCACTCGTAAGCTCTGCTCGTTATGCTTGAAGCCACCAGGGTAAAGTTCATTTAAAACCTCCTCGCCTACGTGGCCAAATGGTGTGTGTCCCAGGTCATGTCCCAAGGCGATAGCCTCAGTTAAATCTTCATTAAGGTTTAGAGCTCGAGCTATAGTTCTGCCAATTTGAGATACTTCTAGCGTGTGTGTAAGTCGGGTCACATAATGGTCGCCCAGAGGGGCGATAAAAACTTGTGTTTTGTGTTTAAGACGACGGAAAGCTTTAGAGTGGATGATACGGTCACGGTCACGTTGAAAGCAAGTTCTTATGGGGCAGGGTTCCTCCCACCTCAGCCGACCACGACTAAATCTGCTTTTGCTTGCGTACGGGGAAAGTCCTTCCTCTCTTTCCTCTATTCTTTGGCGTATACCAAGATCAGAAATCATCAAAATAATCCTCAACCAGGTAGTCCTAAGTGGGGGAGATGCCTAATTTCGCTTCCATAGCGGCAATCATCTCGCTGGTTTTATCTATATTATATATATAAAATCTCCTGCCTTTAGATATGTCTCCTTTTTCGTTTCTCCGCCACTATTCTCTTTTCCACCTCTGCTATATTTAACCTTGTTGACACAACCACATCTGGATTCAAAGACATCGAATCTATCCCACATTCGACCAGGAACTCAGCAAATTCGGGGAAATCGCTCGGCGCTTGACCACATATCCCTATCTTCCTTCTTGGTTCATGTTGATGCACGGTCTCTATGACGTACTTTACCATTCTTTTCACTGCCTCATTTCTCTCATCAAATACGTGTGCCACGAGGTCAGAGTCTCTATCCAGACCAAGTGTTAATTGCGTTAGGTCGTTCGACCCTATACTGAATCCGTCGAATACATCGGCAAATTCTTCTGCTAATACTGAATTTGAGGGTATCTCACACATTACATATACTTCCAATCCATCCTCCGCTTGCTTTAGATCGAACTCCGACATCGCTTTTATCACCCTTCTCCCCTCCTCCGGCGTCCTGCAGAAGGGGACCATTACCTTGACATTGGTCAAACCCATCTCATTCCTTACTTTCTTTATCGCTTTGCATTCCAGACCAAAAGCGGGCTTGAACTTTTCATCATAATAACGAGATGCTCCTCTCCAGCCTATCATTGGATTATTCTCTTCTGGCTCGTAAAGATAGCCCCCAATCAAGTTGGCATACTCGTTTGTCTTGAAGTCAGAAAAACGGACGATGACCTCGTTGGGATAAAATCCTGCCGCTATTTTTGCTATTCCCATTGCTAAGTTGTCAATGAAGAACTGCGCTTTATTCCCGTATGATATGCTTCTCTTGTCTATCTCTTTAATTACCTTTGCTACCTTCTTATCCTTATCCGCTGCTTTCTTCAGCTTATCGTATTCTATCAGCGCCATGGGATGTATGCCGATATAGGAATTGATGATGAATTCCTCTCTAGCTAAGCCCACGCCATCATTGGGAATTCGACCTTGAACAAAGGCGCCATCAGGAATACCAAAATTCATCATTATCTTGGTGCGAGGTCTTGGGAGTTTATCCAGCGCTACTGTGTCCACCCTACATTTCAATTTTCCTTCGTATATTCTACCCTCGCCTTGGGAACAATCTACGGTGACTTCCTTTACATCTTTTAGAATGCTTGTTCCTGTGCCGGAGCCAACTACACAGGGTACCCCGAGCTCACGGCTAACTATAGCTGCGTGACATGTCCTACCACCTTTATTAGTAACTATCGCACCAGCAATTTTCATTACAGGTTCCCAGTCAGGGTCTGTCATATCAGTAACCAGTACTTGCCCCCTCTTGAATCTACTGATTTCGCTACTGTCTTCTATAACATTCACCTCGCCTTGCCCTATTTTTGTGCCAACTGCTTCCCCTGTGAGCAGCAGTTTCCCCTTCTCCTCAAGCACGTAAGTCTGGAGCAAGGCTAAATCTCTTTGCGAATGCACTGTCTCTGGTCTGGCTTGAACTATGGTAAGTTCGTTGCTTGCTCCATCCTTGGCCCACTCGATGTCCATGGGCATGCCATAGTGCTCTTCTATGATGCAAGCCCACCTTGCAAGCGTAAGCACCTCGTCATCATGCAACACAAATTTCTGTTGCTCTTCTCTCTTAACCTTTTTTTGTTCCGTTCCTGCCCCATTCTCTTTGTAAATCAGTTTCCTTTCTTTAGTTCCCAGTCGCTTTTCCACAATGGGGCTGAAACCTTCCTTTAAAGTAGGTTTGAAAACATAGAACTTGTCTGGATCCACAATCCCCTGTACGACGTTCTCTCCTAGGCCGTATGCACCCTCTATGTAAACTGCGTCCTTAAAGCCCGATTCTGTATCTATGGAAAACATAACACCAGAACAGGCTAAGTCAGAGCGGACCATCTTTTGCACTCCCACGGAGAGATAAACGCTGAGATGGTCAAACCCCTGGTCTACCCGGTAGGATATTGCTCTGTTTGTAAATAAAGATGCAAAGCATTCCATAACCTTTCCTACCAATTCCTCTTCCCCTTGCACGTTCAAATAAGTCTCTTGCTGTCCCGCAAATGAAGCTGTAGGTAAATCCTCTGCTGTGGCGCTGCTTCTCACCGCCACATCGACATCCCTGCTATATTTCTTTTCCATCTCTCGATAGGCAATTCTTATTTCCTGTTCCAATTCTTCAGGGCAGGGGGTATTTTTCACCAGGCCTCTTATCTTTTCGCCCCTCTTGGATAAATTTTCCATATTGTGTGTATCTAAGCCTGTCAGAGTGTTTCTGATTTTTTGGCTTATGCCTGCCTTGTCTATCACATACTTATAGGCTTCAGCGGTAATAGCAAATCCAGAAGGGACGGGTACTCCCTTTTTTCCTAGGTTCCTTGTCATCTCGCCAAGAGATGCATTTTTACCTCCGACTAAGGCTACATCTCTTGCTCCAATCTCTTCGAACCATTTTACAAACCTCATAAATTACCTCCTGATTTATGCTTAGGTATTGGGGTCTTGTTTGCTAGGCTGGTTAAGACAAACAGCAAACTTCATGGTTTTCATCTATTTATCTCCTCATATATTTTACTCTCATGTGAGGGTTGAGACAAAGTATGATATCAGCAGATGGAGCAACTGAGAAGAGATTCTTGAGCAAGTATTGACTTTGTTGGCATAGGTAGGCGGTGCCTTAGCATTTGCCTGCGGTTCTGAGAAAAACTGCGGCTATGTTAATCAGGGCGGAAGTTCATAGAAGCTATGTGCTACTAATTGTAGCAATGAGTACAAAATTTGACTTGAGGCTATGTTGGCAATTTGACTTGACAAGTGGATAGGAGTATTATTCATATGTAAGTCAGGTGTACCTTAACAATTGAATAGTGGAAGGAAGGTTTTGAGTGGAGAGCTTGATCCTGGCTCAGGATGAACGTTGGCGGTGCGCTTTATGCATGCAAGTCGTGCGAGGTTCTGATTTTCGGATTGGAATCGAGCGGCGAACGGCTGAGTAACGCGTGGGTGACCTACCTTCAAGTGGGGGATAACTTGTCGAAAGGCAAGCTAATACCGCATGTGGTAATAAGCGTTGCTTGATTATTAAAGTCTTAGGGTGCTTGGAGATGGGCCTGCGTCCGATTAGCTAGTTGGTGAGGTAATGGCTTACCAAGGCGATGATCGGTAGCTGGTTTGAGAGGATGTCCAGCCAGATGGGGACTGAGAGACGGCCCCAACTCCTACGGGAGGCAGCAGCAAGGAATTTTGGGCAATGGGCGAAAGCCTGACCCAGCGACACCGCGTGAGGGAAGAAGGCCTTCGGGTTGTAAACCTCTTTTCTCGGGGAAGAATTCTGACGGTACTCGAGGAATAAGCCTTGGCTAACTACGTGCCAGCAGCCGCGGTAATACGTAGGAGGCGAACGTTATCCGGATTTACTGGGCGTAAAGAGAGCGTAGGCGGTTCTTCAAGTCAAGTGTGAAATCTTCTGACTCAATCAGAAGGGGTCATTTGATACTGGAGGGCTTGAGGGCATCAGAAGGAAACGGAATTCCCGGTGGAGCGGTGAAATGCGTAGATATCGGGAAGAACACCAGTGGCAAACGCGGTTTCCTAGGGTGTTTCTGACGCTGAGGCTCGAAAGCGTGGGGAGCGAAACGGATTAGATACCCGTGTAGTCCACGCCGTAAACGGTGGACACTAGGTATGGGGAGTATCGACCCTCTCCGTGCCGAAGCTAACGCTTTAAGTGTCCCGCCTGGGGAGTACGGCCGCAAGGTTAAAACTCAAAGGAATTGACGGGGGCCCGCACAAGCAGCGGAGCGTGTGGTTTAATTCGATGTTACACGAAGAACCTTACCAGGGTTTGACATGCCAGAAGTAGGAGTCCGAAAGGAGGACGACCTGTATCCAGTCAGGAGTTGGCACAGGTGCTGCATGGCTGTCGTCAGCTCGTGCCGTGAGGTGTTGGGTTAAGTCCCGCAACGAGCGCAACCCTTGTCCTATGTTAAAT
>Ga0209121_10000576_pt1 | contig 38515 bp, 37 predicted proteins | sample Cruoilmetagenom3_FD_187292 | JGI IMG/M metagenome (GOLD analysis project Ga0209121, IMG submission 187292) | Oil polluted marine microbial communities from Coal Oil Point, Santa Barbara, California, USA - Sample 3 (SPAdes) (version 2) | ecosystem: Environmental > Aquatic > Marine > Oil seeps ... | reverse complement strand
GGCACAGGTTTTGATGACTATCTGAATGGTCGCGGCGGCAACGATGACATTTCCGGCCTGGCCGGGGCGGACCGGATCATCGGTGGCTATGGCGATGACGCGATGTTTGGTGACGAGGGCGACGATTATCTGAATGGTCAGTGGGACAATGACCAAATGTATGGCGGCAGCGGCAACGACATCATGTATGGCGATTTTGCCATCGGATATGGCGACACGCTTATGAGCTCGGGCGATGACATCCTGAACGGTGGCCCTGGAACCGACACGATGCATGGTGGCGACGGGAACGACAAGCTGATCGGCGGCACCGAAGATGACATTCTGTATGGCGGCAATGGCAACGATGACCTGCGCGGCGGTGATGGCGATGATCAACTGTACGGTAATGAAACGACAACGGGCGCTTTGTTGGAAACGAACAAACTGTCGGGTGGTGCTGGCAATGACCTGCTGATCGGCAGTGGCGGCAATGACCGCCTGAATGGCGGCGCTGGCAATGACATTCTGGCCGGTGGTGTGGGCGATGACATCATGATCGGTGGCACCGGTGATGACATTTTGATTGGCGACGGCGGAGATGACGCCATTTACGGCCAAGAGGGGGCGGACCAGTTCCTGTTCACGGACGAAGGGGCGACCGGAAACGGGAACGTGCGCGACTTTATCGATGGTGAGGATGTGATCGGCATCACTTATGCGGGCGATACGACCGCACAGGAGCAATACGATCTGTTCATCGCCAATGCGGTGCAAGTGGGCAGCAAGGTCGTCTGGACCGATTCGGCTGGTGGCTATACCGCGACCTTCCGCAATCTCGACATTGATGAGCTGAGCGCGGCCGATTTCATCGCGATGGATGGCTATGCCGCTGCCATGTGATCCACGCACAGACACCTTGTGACAAAGGGGCCGCATCCGTCGGCCCCTTTTTTCATATCCGCAAGACCGCTTCCCAATGGCCCAAAAAAAACGCCCGCACAAGGCGGGCGCTAAGTCATTGAGGCAGGTTTCATACAGGCAAGAAACCTATCGAGCAGTGCAGTCTTTATACGCGGTACACCGCCCGAGTCCAAGCTAAAAGTTTGAAAACCCATGGGGACAGGTCTAGTCTTGACCCCAGACAAACAAGGCAGGCGAAGGATTGTTGCGCAGATGAAATCAGTGTTTTTCTTGAAATTGCTACCCTTTGCGGGTGCATTGGCGTTTTTGCTGGCCGCTCAGGCGGCAACGGCGGACCCCAGCCACGGCATTGCCATGTATGGCGATCCGGTTCTGCCCGCTGATTTCGTTGCCTTACCCTATGCGAATGCAGATGCGCCGAAAGGCGGACGGATCATTTTCGCAGAAAACGGTGGCTTTGACTCGCTCCACCCGTTCATCCGCAAAGGCCGCACACCTTGGCAGCTACGCTATGTGCTGTTCGAAAGCCTGATGGGGCGCAGCTATGACGAACCTTTCTCGCTCTATGGCCTTTTGGCGGAAACGATTGAAACGGATGATGCGCGCAACTGGGTCGAATTCAAACTACGCGAGGGCACAAAGTTTTCGGATGGCAGTCCGCTGACCATCGAAGACGTGATGTGGTCCTATGAAACGCTCGGCACACTGGGCAACCCCGTCTATCACGGCGCGTGGAACAAAGTCGCCAGCATGGAACAAACCGGCCCACGGTCCGTGCGCTTTACCTTTGCCGCGCCGAATCGTGAATTGCCACTGATCCTGGGCCTGCGCCCTATACTGAAAAAGGCACAATGGGAGGGCAAGGATTTCCAGGCTTCGGGCATTGATGTCGTTCCCATCGGTTCGTCCCCCTATGTGATCGGGGATTTTGAACCTGGGCGCTATCTGACCCTGGATCGCAACCCGGACTATTGGGGCGCCGATGTGCCTTTCATGCAGGGTCAGGCCAATCTGGATCAAATCCGGTTTGATTATTACGGCGATGGCGGTGTCGTGTTCGAAGCCTTCAAGGCGGGCGAAGCGACCACGCATCGGGAATTTAACGCCCAAAAATGGGCGACCGAGTTCGATTTCCCAGCCGTGCGCAACGGCGACATTGTGCTGTCGGAAATCCCGCATCAGCGCCCGACCGGGATATGGGGCTATGCGATGAATGTGCGGCGCGATGTGTTCAAAGACATCCGCGTGCGCGACGCGATGATCCATGCGTTCAACTATGAATTCATCAATCAGACCCTGAACGATGGCAACCGGCGCCGTATCCTCAGCTATTTCCACAACTCGGTTTTGGGCATGGAGCCCGGCGCGCCGGCCACCGGACAGGTGCGCGCGCTGCTGGACCCCTTTGCCGATACCATCCCGGTTGAGGCGCTCGACGGCTATTCCCTGCCCGTCTCGGACGGATCCGAACGCAACCGCGCCAATATCCGCAAGGCCTTGGGCTTGATGGAACAGGCCGGGTGGAGCGTGCAGGATGGCGTCATGACAAACGCCGATGGCACGCCGTTCACCTTTGAAATCGTGCTGCGTCAGGGCGCGGCCGAAACCCAACAGGTCATGAGCATCTTTGTGGCCGCCCTGGGGCGTCTGGGCATTGCCCCAACCATCACCACAGTGGATTCGGCGCAATACACAGAACGCACCCGCACATTTGATTTTGACATGGCCTACTACGAACGCGGCTTGTCGCTGAGCCCAGGCAATGAACAACGCTTCAACTGGGGCAGTGAGGCGGCCAACGAAGAAGGCAGCCGCAACTGGATTGGCATTCAAAACCCGGCGGTGGATGCGTTGATTGACGACATGCTGAACGCGACCGACCAAGACGGGTTCAGTGCTGTGACCAAAGCGCTGGATCGGGTTCTGACCGCAGGGCGCTATGTGATCCCGATCTGGTATCGCGACGTGTCCTGGATCGCCCACGTCAAGGAACTGCATTTCCCAGATCGCATCCCAATGTATGGCGATTTCCTGGGCTTTCAGCCGGACGTCTGGTGGTACGAGGACTGATCCCTCTTTTGTAACAGAGACATAACTGTTGCCCCCCAGTCCGCGCGGGCTTAAAGGACACAGCGAAAAGAGCGCGACAGGCTGGGGGATCTCATGGGTATTTTCGAACGGTTCCTGTCCGTCTGGGTCGGGCTGTGCATTATCGCTGGCGTTGTTCTGGGCAACCTGGTGCCGGGCGTGTTTGCCACTGTGGCCGGGCTGGAGCTGGCCCGGGTGAACCTGGTGGTCGCCGTACTGATCTGGGTCATGATCTATCCGATGATGGTGCAGATCGATTTTTCCTCGATCAAGGACATTGGCACGCGGCCCAAGGGGCTGATCCTGACGCTGGTCGTGAACTGGCTGATCAAACCTTTCACCATGGCCGCGCTGGGCTGGCTGTTCTTTCGTGTCATCTTTGCCGATCTGGTCGACCCGGACACGGCGGGCGAATACATTGCGGGCATGATCCTGTTGGGGGTCGCGCCCTGCACTGCCATGGTGTTCGTCTGGAGCCAGCTGACCAAGGGTGATCCCAACTACACCTTGGTGCAGGTCAGCGTGAATGACGTGATCATGATCTTCGCCTTCGCGCCGATTGCCGCGTTCCTGCTGGGGGTGTCAGACGTGATCGTGCCCTGGCAAACGCTGCTGTTGTCGGTCGTGCTATACGTGTTGCTGCCGTTGGTCGCAGGTATCGCGACGCGGCGCGCCCTGGGCGATGCGGCCCATGTGGCGGATTTTCTGGCCCGTGTGAAACCCTGGTCGGTGGTCGGGCTGCTGGCCACCGTCGTGCTGTTGTTTGGCTTTCAGGCACAAACGATCCTGGCCCAGCCCCTGGCCATCGTGCTGATCGCCATTCCGCTGTTGATCCAGACCTATGGGATCTTTGCCATTGCCTATGGTGCGGCCAAAGCGATGCGCCTGCCCCACAATGTGGCGGCCCCCGCCTGCATGATCGCCACGTCAAACTTCTTTGAACTGGCCGTGGCGGTCGCCATTTCGCTGTTCGGCCTGAATTCCGGTGCGGCGCTGGCCACCGTCGTCGGAGTGCTGGTCGAAGTGCCTGTCATGCTGTCGCTGGTCGCGCTGGCCAACCGCACGCGGCATTGGTTCCCGACCGCATGATCCGCTGGCAACAGGCGCCAATCAAAACACAAAGCGTGGCGCAGCCACTCCGCTGAATCACGTCACACCAGCGACGTCACCCACAGGATTGTCGCATCCTCATCGCTGATCGACACCACGTTATGCCCCATCGAGGCGTCGTAATAGGCGCTGTCGCCGCGGCGCATTTCGACGGGTTCATAGAATTCCGTGATCAGCCGGATCGCGCCGGTCAGCACATACAGGAATTCTTCGCCATCATGGCGCACCCAGCCGTCAAATTCCCCAAACGACCGCGCGCGCACGCGGGCGCGATAGGGCAGCATGGCCTTTTTGGTCAAAGCCCCCGCCAGCATTTCGTGTTCATAGGTCGTGGTCGCATGCGCTGCACCCTCGCCCGATTTCGTCACCGCCATCCGGCCCGACACCTGCGCCGCCTTGGGCGCCGTGAACAGCTGTGGCACGGAAATCTCTAGCCCGACAGCCAGCTTCTTCAGCGCCTCATAGGTGGGCGACATCTGACCGTTTTCGATCTTGGACAAGGTGGACCGCGCCAGTCCGGCCTGGTTTGCCGCCTGTTCCAACGTCCAGCCCCGTGATTTGCGCAGCTCGCGCACACGTTCGCCCAGGTTTACGGGCTGTGGGTCGTGTGGCTCGTCCCCGTTTTCGCGGGCCAGGCGGATCAGGCTGGGTTCACTTGGTTTTTCCATGCGGTCGGTATACTTGGCCCGCGCCCCCTATTGCAACCACGCGTGCGCGGCGTCACAACGGGGCATGCTTGCCGTTTTTGACCAAGGTGCCTTTGCGCCCCCGCCCACCGATTTCAACATGGCCGCCCATGTGTTGCACCATGCCGATGACATGGGCGACAAGATCGCGCTGTCGATCCTGGGCGCGGCAAACGAACACTGGACCTATACCCAACTGGCGCGTGCCGTGCGCGGCATTGCCAGCGGCCTGTTGGCGCGCGGTCTGACCCCCGGTGATCACGTGCTGATGCGCCTTGGCAATACGGTGGACTTCCCGCTGGCCTTTCTGGGCTGTATCGCCGCCGGGCTGGTGCCCGTGCCCACGTCTTCACAATTGACCGAGCCCGAAATCACCAAGATGTCAGCCCTTGTCAGCCCCGTATTGATCATCGCGGGTGACGGCATTGCCCTGCCTGACCCGCTTCCCTGTGACACGCTGTCCAGCACCGAGCTGCACGCCATGGCCGACCATCCCCCCGCGCCTTTCGCCATGGGCGACCCCAACCGGCCCGCCTATATCATCTTCACCTCGGGCACCTCAGGGGGGGCGCGCGCCGTCACCCATGCCCACCGCGCGATCTGGGCGCGTCAGATGATGCACCAGGGCTGGTGTGGGCTGAAGCGCCAGGACCGGCTGATGCACGCCGGTGCCTTCAATTGGACCTATACCTTGGGCACCGGGTTGATGGACCCCTGGACCGTTGGCGCCACCGCGTTGATCCCCGCGCCGGGCACACCGGCACAGGCGCTTGGCGATTTGATCGCGACCCATGGCGCGACGATCTTTGCCGCCGCCCCCGGTGTCTTTCGCCAGATGATGAAAGCCACCCTGCCCGCCTTTGCGGCCCTGCGCCACGGCTTGTCAGCGGGCGAAAAGCTGCCCGCCACCACGCGCGACCACTGGCAGCAAGCGACCGGCACCCCGATCCACGAGGCCTTTGGCATGTCGGAATGTTCGACCTTTGTGTCCGGCGCACCTGACCACCCCGCGCCACAAGGCACGTTGGGGTATCCACAACCCGGCCGCCGCATTGCGGTAATCGGCGACGACGGCCCGGACGATGGCCCGGTTGCCATCGACCAACCCGGTATCTTGGCCGTGTCAAACCGCGATCCCGGCCTGATGCTGGGCTATCACGGCGCAGCCGAGGACACCGCGTCAAAATTTCGGGGCGAATGGTTCCTGACCGGTGACACGGTCAGCATGGGTGAAAACGGCGCGATCACCTATCTGGGCCGGGGCGATGACATGATGAACGCAGGGGGCTTTCGCGTCTCACCGATCGAGGTCGAAGCCGCCATGACCGCGCATCCCGGCGTGCATGAAGCCGCCTGTGCCGAAGTAGGGGTGAAGGCAGACGCCAGCATCATTGCCTGTTTCTATGTGGCCGAAAACCGCCCCGTCGACCCAGACAGCCTGAGCAGCCACGCCCACGCCAGCCTGGCTCATTACAAATGCCCGCGTCAGTTCATTTCTATCGACACCCTGCCCCGCGGTGCCAACAACAAGATCCTGCGCCGCCAGCTGCGGGACGCATTTGAAGCCGGCCAATACTCAAGCTGAACAGAGCCTCTGCATCCGCGCACCGTCCGCCCCTTTCCCCGGCTTAACATCCCGGATACAGGTTTGAAAAAGGAGTTTCGTGCGATGATCGCTTTGCATATCTTTTCCGACCCGATCTGCCCCTGGTGTTTCATCGGCAAGGCCCGCCTGGACCGGGCGCTGGAGGCGCGCCCCAACCATCCGTTCAAGATCGAATGGCATCCGTTCCAGTTGAACCCCGACATGCCTGCCGACGGCATGGGACGGCGCGCGTATCTAGAGGCCAAGTTTGGCGGCAAGGACGGCGCGGTGCAGGCCTATATGCCCGTGGTGAAAGAAGCCGAGGCGGCCGGGCTGGAGATTGATTTTGACGGCATCAAACGCACGCCCAACACGCTGAACGCGCATCGCCTGATCCACTGGGCGGGCATCGAAGGACGCCAGACCGCCGCCGTCTCCAAGCTGTTCAAAGCCTATTTCACCGAAGGGCGCGACATCGGTGATCCCGCCGTTCTGGCCGCCATTGCCGGGGAAATCGAAATGGACGCCGACATGATCGCCCGCCTGTTGGCCAGCGACGCGGATCTTGATGACATTCGGGCACGTGACGCAGATGCCCGCGCCAAGGGCGTGCAGGCCGTGCCGACCTTTGTCATCGCCAACCAGCACGTGGTGCCCGGCGCCCAGCCCACCGACCTGTGGGAACGCGTGATCGACGACATCACCGCGCAATTGGACGCGCAGGAATGATCACAGCCCACCTGCCCTCTGGCTATGTGCTGGGCAGGGCGCTCAAAGCGCAACAGTGGGTTATGGCGGCGGCCATGTTTGGCGCGGTGTTTCCTGACTTTGACATGATCTGGTTTCACCTGGTCGACAACAAGGCGTTTCACCACCATTATTATTGGGTGCATATTCCCGCCTTTTGGCTGATCACTGGCGCAACGCTGTTGATTGCCGCCCGCTTGATAATGCCCCGCGCCCTGCCCGTGCTTGGCGGGTTTCTGGCCGGAATTGCGCTGCATCTGCTGTTAGATACATTCGCGGGCGGCATTGCCTGGAGCTGGCCCACCAGCCGTCATTTGACAACGCTGGCCACGGTCCCGGCCACCCAATCACATTGGGTCTTGTCCTTCCTTCTGCACTGGAGTTTTTTGGCGGAATTGGCCATCTGGGCCGCAGCAATCGCTCTGTATTTCAAACGAAAGACCACCTAATGCGCCTGCCCGGCCCGACCAAACCCCTGGGGCTTGTCGAATTCATCGCCCTCATGGCAATGATGTTCGCCATTATGGCCTTTTCAATCGACAGCCTTCTGCCCGCGCTGCCCCAAATCGGCGCAGAACTCAGCCCAGATGACTTGAACCGCGCCCAGCTGGTGGTTGGAGCTTTCGTGCTGGGCATGGGGGCTGGGCAGCTGTTCATGGGCCCGGCCTCGGATCGGTTCGGGCGCCGTTCAACGGTGCTGTTTGGCCTTGTTCTGTACCTTTTGGCCAGTGTCGCGGCCATTTACAGCAACAGCCTGCCCGCACTGCTGATCTGGCGGTTTGTGCAAGGGGTTGGCGGCTCGGCCCCGCGCACGGTCGGCGTGGCGATCACGCGCGACCTGTATTCCGGGCGCATGATGGCGCGGGTCAGTTCGTTCACCTTCATGGTGTTCGTCATGGTGCCCGCGATCGCACCCTATATCGGCCAGCTGGTGATTAACGCCTGGGATTGGCGCGCGATGTTTGTAGCCTATATTCTGGTCGGTCTGGTCCTGGGCGCCTGGTTCCTGTCACGCCAACCCGAAACCCTGGCCCCTGAGGACCAGAAACCCTTTACCCTGGCCCGTTTCATGCGCGGCGTGCGCGAAGTCCTGAGCCATCGCCGCGTGGTCATCCACATTGCGGTCCTGACCCTCGGTTTCAGCCTGCTCATGGCCTATATCAGTTCGGCCCAACCGATTTTTGTCGATGCCCTGGGCGTTGGCGACCGCTTTGCGCTGTTCTTTGCGGCGATGACCGTCGTGTCCTCGCCTGCCGCGCTGTTGAACGCAAAACTGGTCATGCGCCTGGGCATGTCGCGACTGGTCAGCCTGACCTATGCAGTCCAGGCCATCATCGCCACGACGCTGGCCCTGGCCTGGTGGGCCGGCATGGTGCCCGAAGCCTGGGCCCTGTGGGTGTTCTTTGCCTGGTCCTGCACCGTCTTTATCATGAACGGGTTCAATTTCGGCAACCTGAACGCCCTGGCAATGGAGCCGCTGGGCCATGTCGCGGGCACCGGCGCGGCACTGATCGGGTCAATCTCAACCGTGTTGTCGGTCGTCATCGCCGTGCCGATCGGGCTGGCGTATAACGGCACGCCGCTGCCGTTGATCACCGGGGCCGCTGTGCTGTCCGTGCTGGCCTGGGTCGGCATGAAACTTGCAGGCCCTGACCTGGGCGACTAACGCGGGCAGCGACGATTGCAAAGGTTCTCGCAGGGAATGCTGTCATTGCCGCCGTCCCGCACAGGGCCCGCCACGGCTGGTCCCGAGAAAGACGCCAAAACAAGCGCCACGCCACCTAACAATCGTATCATGTCAATCACCCCGCCGCGCCCTCGCGCGCGGCAAAGCCCAGGTCAAGCGGCTTGGCTGGCGCGGGCCTGCATGCGCGTGCGCAACATGCCCGATGATCCGATCTGGATGAAATAGGCGATCATCACCGGCAGGATGAAGGTCGGCCCATAGCTGTCCAGCGAAAACACCGCCAGGATCAACGCCAGCGTGATATACCGCGTCGCAATATGCCAATAGACGGCTTTGCCCTCGGCGTCATTGTCGGTCAGATACCGCGCGGCCGTGAAGGCCACAGCGTAAAACGCTGCGGTGGCGGCGATGGCGGTAAACAGTGCCTCAAGCGACACGGTGAACAGCATTTGCGAGGTGGTCAGGCTGAACAGATAAAACACGATGCCGAACATGGTCGCCTTTGAAATCTGGGGCTGATGCTTTTCGGCAAATGCCATGACGCCGGGCAGGAACGCGCGCGCCAGGCGGCTGAGCAGGAACGGGATCACGATCAGGATCACGAAGGGCGCAAAGGGCTTGACCTCGCGCCCGGTGCTGACGGCCACATCCCCCAGGTCCGGTGCCGGAAACCAGGCGCTGGCAATGTCGAAATAGGCTCCGAAGATCAGCGTGACAGGCAACAGCAACGCCAAGTTCAGCATGAAGATGATGAACCCCAACTTCGGGTTCGCCCCCGAAGTTTTGATCCACATCATCACCATGCCGCCGCCGGGCAACAGCGCCAGCAGCAACAGCGCGCCGGCGATACCAATGTCACCAGACAGATACCCGATGATCAGAGCCGCGCCTGTCATCAACAGATAGTTGATCCAGAGGTTGGCAAAGATCGAATGGCGTTGCTTTTTAACCAAAGCCATATCCGACAGCTGAAATTTGAACAACGATGGCGTGACCAGAAAAATCCCGGCGACCACGCAGACAAGCGACGAAAAGGCAAAACCTCCGGTCAGGTATCCCGTCCCAAGACCCAAAATGATGGCGGAAACGACAAGAATGATCTGCTGCATGGTGTGGGTTCCTGTTCGCGGCGTTCAGGTCGATATATTCCATTTCGAGAATGCTACAACCCGCATTCGACGCGACCGATGCGCGCGGCTAGGCCGTGCCGGTCCTGTCCGGCAAAGCTGGCTCAGCCCTTTTTCGCCTTCTGGGCTTTCTTTTCAGCCACGACCTTTTCGGCCAGCTCGCGCGCGATCAGGAACGCGCCCTGGATCTTGTCCTTGGTCTTGGTCCAGTCGCGGCGCACCACGATCTTGTTGTCACGCACCTTGGCCAAACCATTCTGCGCATTGATGAATTCCACCAACCCGGCGGGGGATGCGAATTTGTTATTGTGGAACTGAATGGTCGCACCTTTCGGTCCGCCGTCCAGTTTTGCAATGCCGGCTTTCTTGCACATCCCCTTGATGCGCACGATCAAAAGCAGCGTGTTCACCTCATTGGGCAGCTTGCCAAACCGGTCGATCAGCTCGGCGGCAAAGCCTTCCAGTTCGACCTTGGTCGACAGGCCAGACAGGCGACGATACAGGCCCAGGCGCACGTCCAGATCAGGCACATAGGTATCAGGGATCAACACCGGAACACCCAGATTGATCTGCGGCGCCCAGGTTTCATTGCCGTCAGTCACGCCCTCCAGCTCACCGGATTTGATCTTGGAAATCGCTTCCTCAAGCATCTGCTGATACAGCTCATAGCCGACTTCGCGCATCTGGCCGGACTGTTCTTCGCCCAACAGATTGCCCGCGCCGCGAATATCCAGATCCTGGCTGGCCAAGGTGAACCCGGCCCCCAGCGTGTCCAGTGACCCCAGCACGCGCAGCCGCTTTTGCGCCGTTGCGGTCAGTTTCAGGCGCGGTTTTGTCGTCAGATAGGCATAGGCGCGGGTCTTTGAGCGCCCGACCCGGCCCCGGATCTGATACAGCTGCGCCAGACCGAACATGTCGGCGCGGTGGATCACCATCGTGTTGGCGGTCGGAATATCAATGCCGCTTTCGACAATCGTGGTTGCCAGCAGCACGTCGAATTTGCCGTCATAAAAGGCGTTCATGCGACTGTCCAACTCTCCGGCCGCCATCTGACCGTGGGCGACAACATAGCTCACCTCGGGCACATGATCCTTCAGGAAGGCTTCGATGTCCGGCAGATCTTTGATGCGCGGCACAACAAAAAAGCTCTGCCCGCCGCGATAATGTTCGCGCAGCAAAGCCTCGCGGATCGTCACGCTGTCGAACTCCGACACGTAAGTGCGGATTGACAGACGGTCGACCGGTGGCGTGCCGATGATCGACAGATCGCGCACGCCCGACAGCGACATTTGCAGCGTGCGCGGGATCGGTGTGGCCGACAGGGTCAGCACATGCACGTCCGAGCGCATTTCCTTCAGCCGTTCCTTGTGACCCACGCCAAAACGCTGTTCTTCATCCACAATCAGCAAGCCAAGCTGTTGAAACCGAACAGATTTCGCCAGCAACGCATGGGTGCCGATCACGATATCCATCGTGCCTTTGGTGATGCCGTCCCGAGTCAATTCAGTATCGCGTTGGCCGACGAAACGGGACAATTGCCCGACCTGGATCGGAAATCCCCGGAACCGTTCGGCAAAACTCTTGTAGTGCTGGCGCGCCAGCAATGTGGTCGGCGCGATCACGGCCACCTGTTGCCCGGCCATGGCGGCGACAAAGGCCGCGCGCATCGCGACCTCGGTTTTGCCAAAGCCCACGTCGCCGCAGATCAGACGATCCATCGGCGTGCCGGACGCGATATCCTCGATCACGTCGGAAATGGCGGACATCTGGTCTTCGGTTTCCTGATACGGGAAGCGGGCGGAAAACTCCTCCCAGGCGTGGTGCGGGCTTTCCAATACCGGTGCCTTGCGCAGCGCGCGTTCGGCGGCCAGGCGGATCAACTTGTCGGCGACCTCGCGAATACGCTCTTTCAGCTTGGCTTTTTTCGCCTGCCAGGCCCCACCGCCCAGCTTGTCCATCAAACCGCTGTCATGGCCGAATTTCGACAACAGTTCGATGTTTTCAACCGGCAGGTACAGCCGATCACCGCCCGCATATTCCAGCAACAGGCATTCATGCGGTGCCCCGGCGGCGGTGACGGTTTCCATGCCCGTATAGCGCCCGACGCCATGGTCGACATGCACCACCAGATCGCCGGTGGTCAGCGACTGGGCCTCGGTCAGGAAATTTTCGGCCCGTTTCTTGCGCTTTGGCGCGCGGATCAGGCGGTCGCCCAACACGTCCTGTTCGGAAATGACAGTGACGCCATCGCCCTCGAACCCATGTTCCAGCGGCCAGACCACAAGGTAAACACCGCCGTGCGTTTCCGGCACATCGCGGAAATCGACAATCGGGGCGGTGGCAGTCAGGCCTTCGTCGGCCAACAGGCCCTGAAGCCGTTCACGCGCGCCCTCGGAATAGCTGGCAACAACCACCGGCCCCTCGCCCCGCTTCACCTTAATGTGATCCGAAAGAGCGCTGAAAAGGTTGACATTTTCTTGCTGACGTTCGGGTGAAAAGTTGCGCCCGATCCGCCCGCCGCCATCCAGAACACCGGCACCAGTCGCCTGGGGCAAGGCCGCCAGTTGCACAACGCGACGGGTTTTGATCGTCGCCTCCCAGCCGGCATCATCCAGGTACAACAGCCCCGGCGGACAGGGCTTATAAACCGTGTCCATGCGGTTCTTGGCCCCCATGGCGATCTTGCGGGTCTCGTATTGATCCTCGATCCCCTCCCAACGGGCCAGACGGGTTGGGGTCAGTTGATCATCCAACAGCACCGGTGCCTCGGGCAGATAGTCAAACAGAGTTTCCAATGTGGCGTGAAAGAACGGCAGCCAGTGTTCGACACCGGCATGTTTGCGCCCTGCGCTGATCGCCTCGTACAGCGGATCATCGGACCCGGCAGCACCAAATTCGATGCGGTAATTCTGTCGGAACCGGGTGATCGCGGCCTCGTCCAGAATGACCTCAGAGACCGGGGCCAGCTCAACCACCGACAGGTTTTCCGTGGTGCGTTGTGTGACGGGATCAAACCGACGCGCTCCGTCCAGCACATCACCAAACAGGTCCAGACGCACGGGGCCCGTGTCACCGGGCGGAAAGATGTCGATGATACCGCCGCGCACGGCGAAATCGCCTGGCTCCATCACCGTTGGGCTTTGGCTGAACCCCATGCGGACCAAAAAGGCGCGCAGGGCTTTTTCGTCGATCTGCGCATCCACCCGCGCAGTAAAGGCGCTGTTGCGCAACACGGCCCGCGCCGGCACCCGCTGAGTGGCCGCGTTCAACGTGGTCAGCAGGATGAAGTTTCCGGGAATGCCCTGCGCCAATCCCGCCAGCGTTGCCATACGCGTGGCGGACACATCGGGGTTGGGCGATACACGGTCAAACGGCAGGCAGTCCCAGCCGGGAAAGGTGATCACGGTGACCTGCGGTGCAAAGAACGCCAAGGCAGCCTGCATTGCCACCAGCCGTTTGTCGTCACGCGCCACATGGATCACCGGGCCAGCGGCGCGGGTGAGTTCCTTCAGCAAAAGCTGAGCGTCAAAGCCCTCAGGGGCGCCGGAAAGAAGAACCTGTTGCATGGTCCTGAGGTACCTGCCCCAGCGCCCGGGTTCAAGTCGTCAGAACGGGCCGACGGCCAGGTTCTGATACATGCCAAACAACGCGGTCACAAAGATTGCAACCATGCCAATCACCTGGGTCGATATCCTGTGCCGATTCAACCGCTTGCGCAGGTCCGTACCGCCCAGTTGCCTGTCATGAATGATACGGGCGGAATTCAGTGACAACAGGGCGACCAGGGTCATGGGAAAGGCCAGCAAAAACACAGCTTGGGCGAATTCGACCCAGTACCAAAAGGCCAGCATCGCCAGCGATGTCAGTACCGCGGCTCCGATCCCCAACAGCCACAACCCCGACACGCCTGCGATATATAACATGCGATTGCAGTTGATGCGCACCATGTCCTCAAGGTCGATCTCGGCCTCGCCCCCGTGGCGCGCGGCGCGTTGGATCATGTCATATGGCACGCCCAGCACCCAGTGGCTGGTGGACGACCAGACAACGGCCAGCGCGATCCAATACCAGAGGTTGGAGAAGGATCGCATGTCGATCAATTCAAAAACGGTGGAATACCAGTCCACAACACCTGCCCTTATGGTTGCGGCGCGACACTAATGCGCGTCTGACAGGATGACCACCCCTTGAGATGCGGGGTGTGACATGGCAAGCACGGAGAAACCAATGGACAAGCCAATCTCGAGGAGCCTGAGCATGAGCCGCACCGTCGCCCCCTTCCCCGCCACCCGCCTGCGCCGGGCCCGCGTCAGCCCTGCCGTGCGCGATCTGGTGCGCGAGAATTACCTGTCGGTTGGCGATCTGATCTGGCCGGTGTTCGTGATGGATGGCGAAGACACGGAAACGCCTATTGCCTCCATGCCGGGCGTCACGCGCAAAACAGTGGACCGCGTGGTCTTGGCGGCGCGCGAGGCCGCCGATCTGGGCATCCCGGCGATCTGTATCTTTCCCTATACCGACCCCGCCCTGAAAACCGAGCTGTGCGAGGAGGCCTGGAATCCCGACAACCTGTCCAACCGCGCCATCCGTGCGGTCAAGGCGGCCGTGCCCGAAATCGCCGTCATGACCGATGTCGCCTTGGACCCGTATAATGCAAACGGCCATGACGGCATCGTGCGCGGTGGCGAGATTGTGAACGACGAAACAGTCGAGGCCTTGGTCAAAATGGCCCTGGCCCAGGCCGATGCGGGCGCCGACATCCTGGGCCCGAGCGACATGATGGACGGGCGCATTGGCGCCATGCGCAAGGGGCTTGAGGCCGCAGGCCACGCCAATGTGGCGATCATGAGCTATACGGCGAAATATGCATCCGCCTTTTATGGCCCGTTCCGTGACGCAGTCGGCGCGTCCGGCGCGTTGAAGGGCGACAAGAAGACCTATCAGATGGATCCGGCCAATTCACACGAAGCACTGCGCCTGGTGGAACGCGACCTGATGGAGGGCGCGGATATGGTCATGGTGAAACCTGGCATGCCGTATCTGGATATCTGTCGCCGCGTGAAAGACACGTTCGGCGTGCCGACCTTTGCCTATCAGGTGTCGGGCGAATACGCGATGCTGATGGGGGCCGCTGAAAACGGTTGGGTCGATGGCGATGGTGTCATGATGGAAAGCCTGATGGCCTTCAAACGCGCAGGCTGTGACGGGATCCTGACCTATTTCGCCCCGCGCGTGGCACGCTTGTTGAACGGCTGACCCTTCCCTTGCGGGTTGCGCCCCCTTCGGGGTCGCCGGGGGGCGCAGGTCAGCAAGCTGACCTGCGCGATTTCCTCATACCCGTCATGGCAAAGGTCCTGCGCGGCGAATTCAGGCCTCCGGCGGGGATATTTTCGGCAAGAGGAAAAGGCGGCTGGTGCTTGAGGTCAAGCCTTGTGGATGAAGTCGACCAGCTGCGTGGTGGACCCGTCTTTGCCGTCCGTCGTTTCGTCGCCACGAACCACCGGGGCCAGTGCGACCGCCAATTCCTTGCCCAGTTCCACGCCCCATTGGTCGTATGAATTGAGGCCCAGAATGGCGCCTTCGACAAACACCCGGTGTTCGTACAGCGCAATGATGCGGCCCAATGAAGCGGGGTCGAGTTTTGGATAGATCAGCGTGGTCGACGGACGATTGCCCGGGAAAACGCGATGGCGGGCCTGACGCTCCAGATCGTCGCCGCTCAGCCCTTTGGCGGCCATGAGCGCGCGCGCTTGATCCAGGCTGCGCCCTGTCATCAGGGCTTGGGATTGGGCCAGGCAGTTGGCCAGCAGCAACTGGTGTTGATGGGCAAGCTCGGGTTCATGGCCCCGCGCGGCCACCAGGAAATCGCAGGGAACAACGCCGGTGCCCTGATGGATCAGTTGGTAAAACGCATGTTGCCCATTGGTACCGGGCTCGCCCCAGACGACCGGGCCCGAGGGCTGTGTCAGGTCACTCCCGTCGATTGCAACACGCTTGCCGTTGCTTTCCATTTCCAGCTGTTGGAAATAGGCAGCCAAGCGCGCAAGCCTTTGATCATAGGGCAAAACCGCCCGTGTGGCATAGCCGCAAATCTGGTGATGCCAAAGCCCGACCAGAGCCAGCATCACTGGCATATTCGCTGTGCCATGGGCCGATTGAAAATGAACATCCATCTCATGCGCCCCGGCCAGAAAAGCGCGGAAATCATCCGCGCCGACCGCCAGCATGATCGACAGGCCAATCGGCCCCCACAGGGAATACCGGCCTCCGACCCAGTCCTCAAACCCGAACACCCGGTCGGCCGGGATGTCCCATTCCGCAGCCTTTTCTTCATTCGACGACAGCGCAACAAAATGCGCGCCAGGGTGCGCCACCGCCGCGGCAAGCCACGCGCGTGCTGTCGCGGCATTGGTCATGGTTTCGATGGTCGTGAAGGTTTTTGAGGCCACAATCACCAGCGTTGTCGCCGGGTCCAGCCCCGCCAAAACATCGTGGATATGCGCGCCATCGACGTTTGAGACGAAATGGCACCGTGGCCCGTCATGATAGGGCGCCAGCGCCAGACAGGCCATCGCAGGGCCAAGATCCGAGCCACCGATGCCGATGTTCACCACGTTCGTGAACCGCGCGCCACCGGGTGCCGTCAGCGTCCCGGACCGGACGGATTTCGCGAAAGCCTCCATCCGATCCAGCGTGTCGTGAACGCCCGGCAAAACATCTTTGCCGTCGACCAAAACCGGATCAGGACCGGGATTTCGCAACGCCGTATGCAGGACCGCGCGCCCCTCGGTCGCATTGATTTTATCGCCGCGAAACATGGCCGCGCGCTTGGCGACAACATCAGTTTCGTCAACCAGGTTCAGCAGCAATTCCAGGGCCTTGGCGTCAATATTGGTCTTGGACCAGTCAAACAGCATGCCACAGGCGCGGGTTGAAAAGACCCCTGCCCGGTCGGCATCGAACAATCCGGCGATTGAACGATCCTTCACCGCAGCCTGATGGTGTTTCAACTGGTCCCAGGTCATATCCGTCCTACTCTGCCCATTATTCGGCCCAGTGCACCGTCAGATCACGCAGAAAGGCAGCGATGGGCGCATCATGGGGCTTTTGTTTCTGTGCCTGCTCCAGCGCTGTGCGCTTGTCCGGCCCAAGGATCAACAGGTGCTTTGCCATGGCGCCGTTCAGCACGGGTTCGCTGAGCGTCACGCGCGGCTCGGGCGCACCGGGTGCACGCATTGCAACGATGGGCGGCGCGTTGGGCGACAGGGCCGCGTCCAGCTTGTCCGCACCTGGAAAGATCGAGGCTGTGTGCTTGTCCGTGCCCATGCCCAGCAACACCAGCGTCAGGGGCGAGATTGCGCGAATGCCACCTTCGAGCGCGCCCAGGCTTTCCTCGGGCGTGTCCGTCGGTGCATAGAGCGGCACCAGGTTGGCCGCCGCCGCTTTGTCGCGCAACAGCCGTTCGCGCAGCAGGCGCGTGTTCGATCGGTCGCTGTCCTCGGGCACCCAACGCTCATCGGTCAACACAATATCAACCCGTGACCAATCCAGGTCTACTGAACACAGGTCGTCAAAAATCGGCCCCGGCGTGGTGCCGCCCGGCACGGCAATCGACGCGCGCTCCTCGTGCTGCAAGGTTGCGGTGATGGTGTTCGAGATTTCATCGACCAGGCCCAGCACCAGCAAGTCCCGATCCGGATAGTCCTTGATAATCATTCGCGTAGCTCCCTCCAACGGCGACCGTCTCGGTGCAACAGGATAAGCGCGTCTTCGGGTCCCGTCGAGCCGGGATCATAGAGGTGCGGCCGATCTTCGCGCTTGGTCCAGTTTTCGATGATCGGATCGGTCCAGGCCCAGGCGGCCTCGACTTCGTCACCGCGCATGAACAAGGTCTGGTTTCCGCGGATCACATCCATGACAAGACGCTCGTAAGCATCTGGAACATCAGCAACTTCTTCGCCCAAAGCCTCGGCAAAGGTCATGTCCAACGGCACGTCAATCAGGCGCATACCGCCGGGTCCGGGTTCCTTAATGGTGACGCGCAGATCCATACCTTCGTTAGGTTGCAGGCGGATCGACAGCTCATTCGCACTTTGCCCCGTGTCGCTTTCAAAAATCGAATGCGGCGGTTCCTTAAAGCGCACGACGATCTCGCTCATCCGCGCCTTCATTCGCTTGCCAGTGCGCAGATAAAAATCGGTGCCATTCCATCGCCAGTTGGCGATGTGGACGCGCATGGCAATGAAGCTTTCGGTCAGGCTGTCGGGGTTTCCTGCGTCCTCGACATAGGACGCGCCATCGGCACCAGCCCCGTATTGACCCCGCACAATGTCATCCGGGTGAACCGGGTCCAACGCTCTGATAACCTTTAGCTTTTCATCGCGCACCGCATCGGGGTCAAACTTTGCTGGCGGCTCCATCGCCGTCAGGCACAACAGTTGCATCAGGTGGTTTTGCACCATGTCGCGCATCGCGCCTGACTTGTCATAATAGGCCCCGCGCCCATCCACCCCGACGGTTTCCGCCACTGTGATCTGAATATGATCGACGTATTGCGCATTCCAGAGCGGTTCAAACAGCATGTTGCCAAACCGCACTGCCATCAGATTCTGAACCGTTTCTTTGCCCAGATAATGGTCGATGCGATAGATCTGTGTTTCGTCGAAATGCTTGGCCAGCGTTTCGTTCAAATCACGCGCGGTTTCCAGATTGTGACCAAAGGGTTTTTCCACCACGATCCGCGCCGCCGGCCCGGCGATCTTGTATTTGTGCAAGCGGTTGGCAAGGTCCCCAAACAGGCTGGGCCCGACCGAGAAATAGAACGCCTGCACCACGTCATGGCGGACAATCTTGGCCAGATCCTTCCAGCCCCCCGTGCCCAATGCGTCAACGGGCACATAGTGCAGATGCGCAAGAAAATCCTTTAAAACCTTGGGGTCGCACTTGCGTTCGGACACGAATTCTTTGACCGCCTCGGCGACAAACGCGCGAAAGCCGGCGTCGTCCATCTCGGACCGCGCCGCACCGATGATGCGCGCGCCTTCGGGCATCTGCCCAGACCAGAATCGGCGGTAAAGACCCGGCAGGATCTTGCGGCGGGCCAGATCCCCTGTGCCACCAAAGATGACCAGATCGAAGGGATCGACAGGGATGACGCGGGCTACCATGGGGCCTCCGGGGGTTCGTTAGCGCTAACGGCGCCCTTCTAGCGCCGCTTCGTTCACAAGTCTAGCACCCATCTGTGACATCACAACCGCGTCAGGCCAAAGATCGGGGGTTTTCTGAAAGGTTTCGGCAGCTTAGGTCTAGTCCGATAGACGACAGGAGACGGCATGGATCAGCGGATCGAGATGGCAAACCAGGGCAAATTTCTGGATGAAATGGTGACGGCGGACGGGTCGCAACGCGCGACGGTGGCGCTGCGTGCACCCCAGACGTTGTGGTTCAACACGGGCACTTTGTGCAATATCACCTGCGTGAATTGTTACATCGAAAGTTCGCCGACCAATGACCGGCTGACCTATATGACCACCGCAGAAGTCACGGAATTCCTTGATCAAATCACGGGCCGGAACTGGCCAGTCCGCGAAATCGGCTTCACGGGTGGCGAGCCGTTCATGAACCCGGATATCTGCGATATGGCCCGCGTGGCGTTGCGCCGTGGCTATGAGGTGCTGATTCTGACCAATGCCATGCGCCCGATGATGCGCCGCAATGTTCAAATGCAACTATCTGATCTGATTGACGAATTCGGCGATAAGTTGACGCTGCGCATCTCGCTTGATCATTGGCGTGCGGCGCAGCATGATGAAATTCGCGGCAAAGGTGCCTTTACCAAAACCATCGAAGGCATGGAATGGCTGCGCAACACAGGGGCGCGCATGGCGGTTGCAGGCCGCGCCTTATGGGGTGAAACAGACAGCGAGGCCCGCGCGGGATATGGCGCATTTTTTGCCGAGCATCACTTTAATGTCGATGCGCAAGACCCTGGCATGACAATTCTTTTCCCCGAAATGGACGAAATGATTGAAGTGCCCGAAATCACCACCGCCTGCTGGGGCATCCTGGACAAATCGCCCAAGGATGTGATGTGTTCCAGCTCGCGCATGGTGGTCAAACGCAAGGGGGCAGATCGCCCCACTGTGCTGGCCTGCACGCTGCTGCCCTATGCCGATGGGTTCGACATGGGCGCCACGTTGCAAGAGGCGGAAAAAGACGTGGCCCTGAACCACCCGCATTGCGCAAAATTCTGTGTTTTGGGCGGGGCCAGCTGTTCCGCCTGACCTTTAACATTGTTAACCTCGGATCTCGGCGATGTTTAACATCTTACACCCCGCACATCCGGGTTTGTTAAACTTGTGAAACCATCATGCAGAGCAGTTCGAACATGATCGACGCCCCCAAATAGGCGGTGCCGCCCGAGGCGTCAAACGGCGGCGAGACTTCGACCAGGTCCGCGCCGATGATGTTCACGCCCTTAAGTGCGCGCACGACCTGAAGCGCCTGATAGGAATTCGGCCCACCGATCTCGGGCGTGCCGGTGCCGGGTGCAAAGGCCGGGTCGACGAAATCAATGTCATAGCTGACATAGGTGTCGCCCTTGCCGACGATATCACGCGCCTCATGCATGACATCATCGACCCCACGGGCATGGAATTCCTCGATGCCAATCACGCGGATGCCGACGCTGTGCGCAAAATCACGGTCTTCGCTGTCATAGGCCGTGCCGCGAATACCAATCATGCAGACACGGGTCGGGTCCAGCAGACCTTCCTCGACCGCACGGCGAAACGGCGTGCCGTGGGTATACATCGTGCCGTTGAAATAGCTGTGAAACAGGTCGGTGTGGCTGTCGAAATGCACCATGCCAACGGGGGCGTCCGCCGCCAAGCTGCGCAAGATCGGCAGAGTACACAGGTGGTCACCACCGCCGGTCAGCGGTCTGATCCCTGCCGCTTTCACCCGATCATAGAACGCTTTCATGCGCGCCAAGCTGTCCATCACGTCGGCCGGGTTCGGTGCGACGTCACCCAGATCGGCACAGTTCGCGGCCTCGAACGGGCGCACATCGGTGGCGCCGTTTTGGGCGCGGATCATGGTCGACATATCGCGCAGCTGACGCGGCCCATGGCGCGGACCGGGGCGATTGGTGGTGCCGCCATCCCAGGGCGCGCCGATCAGGCCGATTTGCACGTCTTCGAGGCGCGCATGGTCAAAATCCACATGCGGCAGGCGCATGAAGGTTGGCACACCGGCAAAGCGCGGCAGGTCAAAACCGGAAATGGGGGTAAAGAACGGGTCAGACATGTGGGTGCCTTTTCAGGATCGGTTTGATACGAGCGGGAAGGGTTTCCAAGCGGGCAAAGAAGGACCAACAGAGCTGACCCAGGACCCCAACCAGCAATAGCGAAAACAGAACCCAGAGGATTGAAAACAGAACCCCCAGAACGACGAGAACAAATATGACGGGCTCCCAATAGAACAGTGCTGGAACCCACCAGGCCCTTGGCCTTCGCAGCCGAACGCGGGCACGGCAGGGCGGGCAGGATGTTCCACGCCATATGCCAGCCTTGACCTTCTGCCACAGGCTGAAGTCAACCATTTTACAGTTCGGGCATGTGGCGTGTTTTGGCGTCATCCGTCCCTCGATCACGGGTGTTTCACGATCAGATCATGCCAAATCGCGCGCTGGGTCAAGCATTCACGTCAAGCGTCCAGTTCGGCGTCCCAGTACAGGAAGTCCATCCAGCTGTCGTGCAGGTGGCCGGGCGGGAATTTGCGGCCCATGTTGCGCAATTCTTCAGCACCCGGTTGACGTGGTGGTTTGCGCAAAGAAAGCCCTGAGCGATGCAGGGCGCGCGAGCCTTTGGACAGGTTGCAGGGTGAACAGGCCGCCACGACGTTTTCCCAGCTGGTGATGCCGCCCGCGGCGCGCGGCACGACGTGATCAAAGGTCAGATCCCCGCGTGAGCCACAGTATTGGCAGCGGAATTCGTCACGCAGAAACAGGTTGAACCGGGTAAAAGCGACGCGCCGTTGCGGTTTGATGAAATCCTTCAACACCACGACCGACGGAATGCGCATTTCCATCGACGGGCTGTGCACGACCTCGTCATATTCAGCGATGATGTTGACCCGGTCCAGCACGGCGGCCTTCACGGCCTCCTGCCAGGGCCACAGCGACAGCGGGTAATAGGACAGCGGCCTGAAATCCGCATTCAGCACCAGCGCCGGGTTTTGGCGAACCGCCTTGGGCTCGCGCACAAACTCTGTCCTGAAATCTGCGTCCATACGCACGTCACCCCTGCCCGGCCTACAATACCAGCACCCATTACCGGCGCCCATTGCGACTGTACGGTGCGGGAGCCCCGCCCCGTCGTAATTACATGGACTATATATGGCACAGCCCATCTGGCAACCCCCACGATCTGGGGGCTGACAGGGCCTTCTTAGGGGGCTTGCGTGACAGGGGTGTGACGGGCGATCCGGTGGATCAGTCGTCCGCAAGCAGGTCCAGTTTTTGGGCGATGAAGGACAAGGCGACCGACAACCCATCATTGGCGATACCGTGGCCGGTGCCTTGCATGATGTGACCATAGGTTTCAAAACCTGCGGCCTCCAGCGCCTCTCCGGCTTCGTGGAAATGGCCCGGCGGCACCACGTCGTCCTGATCGCCGTGGATCAGCATGACGGGCGGTTTGGAGACGACCGTGTCGGCAAACGTGTCCGGTTCCAACAGGCGGCCAGAGAAGGCGACGATGCCCGCGATCGGTTCGTCCCGTTTGGCCAGAACGCGCAGCGCCATCATGGTGCCTTGGGAAAAGCCGACAACAATCAGTTGGGCGGGCTCAATTTCCTCTTGCTCCAGGATCTGGTCGATGAAGGCGTTGATGTCCTGTTCCGCCAGGGCCGCGCCACGCGCGCTGTCTTCTTCGCTGGAGCCATCAATCCAGGGGATCGGGAACCACTGGAACCCCATCGGGTTGCCCATGCATTTTTCCGGCGCGTCGGGCGCGATGAACACCGTGTCCGGCAGGTTTGGCGCAAGAGGGTCGGCAAGGCCCAACAAGTCAGCCCCGTCCGCACCATAGCCGTGCAGGAAAATCACAACCGAACCGGTTACGCCCGACGCCGCGGGGCGGCGTTTAAAGTCCAAGATACGTGTCATTCAGCGTGTTCCTTCCCTGCGCTTTGCCACACGGTAATAGGCCCAGAGCAGCCGGGCTGCAACGCCCCTCCAGGGCGACCAAGCCGCGGCCATGGCGCGCAGGGTGCGTTCGTTGGGGCGTTCGTCCAGATCGAACAGGATCTTTGCGGCCTCTTGCAGGGCCAGATCGCCCGGCGCAAAGATGTCGGCCCGGCCCAGGCATTGCATGGCGTACACCTCGGCGGTCCAGGTGCCGATGCCGGTGATCGCGGTCAGGGCTTGCAGAACCTCGGTGTCCGGCAAGGCGCGCAGGGCGGGGTAATCCACATCCGCTTCGGCCAGGGCGCGGGCGTATCGCACCTTAGGGCGGGACAGGCCAACGCCGCGCAGATCGTCATCATGGGCGGCGCGCACGCGGGCGGGGTCGGTGAACCCGGCGCCTTGCACCCGCGCCCAGATGGCCGCCGCGCTGGCGGTCGAGACCTGTTGGCCAACGATCGCGTCCAACAGCGCTGCGAACCCATCGGGTTTTCGCCGCAACGGCAGCGGCCCTGTTTCAAGCAACGCGGCGGCAAAACGTGCGTCTTGGGCCGCAAGCCACGCCGCGCCTTCGGCCACATCCGCATCGGTTTGGATAATCCGTCCTGTCATGTGCATTTCATATGCCAGAGGCACGGCAATGGCCACTGAGCGCTTTCCCCGCGCGAGAAGGCATGCAAAGAAAGGGCATGACTGACTCGATGCTTCCCGACTTTGATTGGCCCGAAATGTTACCCGGATGGGTATGGCTGTGCGGCGCTGGCCCCGGTGATCCCGGCCTGCTGACCCTGCACGCGCTGAACGCGCTGAAACAGGCCGATGTGATCGTGTTTGATGCGCTGGTGCATAAATCGATCATGGACTGGGCCAACCCGGCGGCCGAGCTGATCTATGCCGGCAAACGCGGCGGCAAACCGTCAGCGAAACAGAAAGACATTTCGCTGCAACTGGTCGATCTGGCACGCGCTGGCAAGAAGGTGCTGCGCCTGAAGGGCGGCGATCCTTTCGTGTTCGGGCGGGGTGGAGAAGAAGGCCAGACGCTGGTGCAACACGGTATTCCGATCCGCATCATTCCGGGCATTTCGGCGGGGATCGGCGGGCTGGCCTATGCCGGTATTCCGGTCACGCACCGCGATGTGAACCAGGCGGTGACCTTTGTCACCGGGCACGACAAACGCGGCGAAACGCCCCCGGTGGACTGGGCCGCGATTGCGCGCGGCAGCCAGGTGATCGTGATCTATATGGGCATGGCGCATCTGGGCAAAATCAGCGCGGCCTTGATGGAGGCCGGGCGCGCGACAGATGAACCCGTCGCCATTGTCGTGAACGCGACAGGCCCCGATCAACAGGTGCTGGAGACCACGCTGGGGGCCTGCGTTGCCGACGTGGCCGCCTCGGACCTCGCGCCCCCCGCCATCATCTGTGTTGGCCGCGCCGCGCTGTTGCGCCAAGCGCTGGACTGGCAGAGCATGGCCGCCGGCGAAGTCCCGCGCGACCCTGATCCGTTGGGCCGTGGACGTCCTGCCGAAGAGCGGTAAAGGGCATCGTTCCATCCTGACGCGACCGATACCAAAGGGGTTTTCGTGACCAAAGCGGCCAAAGCGATCATTTTCATCATGCTTCTATGCTTTGTTTTGATGATCATTTTCAGACCGAGTCATCTTTTCCTCACCCTGGTCACCGGTGCGGTGTCTTTCACTCTCGCACCTGTCGCCATCCACAAGATCCCAAGTAACAATGTATCTTTTGGCCTGTTCATGCTCTTGGCCATCTTTTTCAGCGGACCTTTGAAACTGTTGCTGGGCATTGACGGGTTTCTCTACGGGTCAGCCGTAACCATGGTCTGTGCGGGGGCGCTTTGGACCATGTCGATGGAATGGAAGCGCTCATGGACGATAGGCACGCCGCAATAGTTTTGCCAACATTGGGTTGATCGTCCCAACCTTGTTGCAGAGGCACAGTCCCTGATCTGTCCCCCCTGCTTAACGTGCGAATTTGTCTCTTTTCAATCCGCCCGCTCCGCGATACCCATTCGCCATGAGTGATACAGAGACCTCCCCCGAGATGGACGCCAAGGCGCGTCGCAATGTGACCATTCTGGTGCTGGCCCAGGCCATTCTGGGCAGCCAGATGCCGATGATCTTCACCATTGGCGGGCTGGCGGGGCAATCGCTGGCGTCAAACCTGTGTTTTGCCACCCTGCCGATTTCGCTGATCGTCATGGGGTCGATGATCTGGGCCACGCCGATGAGCGCGGTGATGCAGCGGTTTGGCCGTCGCACCGGTTTTTTTGTCGGCACCACGGGCGGCACGATCGGCGCGATCATCTGCGCCTATGCCCTGACGCAAAGCAGTTTTCCGCTGTTCCTGCTGGGCAGCTTTTTTACCGGCATCTATATGTCGGCGCAGGGGTTTTACCGCTTTGCCGCCGCCGATACCGCCAGCCCGGCGTTTCGGCCCAAGGCGATTTCCTATGTCATGGCGGGCGGCCTTGCCAGTGCCGTGATCGGCCCGCAGTTGGTCAATGCCACGAACGAGGCCACCGTCGTGCCGTTCCTGGGGGCCTATCTGACGGTGATTATCATCAACCTGGTCGGCTCGACCCTGTTTCTGTTTCTGGACATCCCGACGCCCGAAGCCCCGCACGAGGACGCCCCCAAGGGCCGCACCCGGCGCGAGCTGTTGAAAGATCCGATCATTGCGGTCGCGATCATCTGCGCCATGGTCTCTTATGCGCTGATGAACCTGGTCATGACCTCAACCCCGCTGGCGGTGGTTGGCTGTGGCTTTGAACAGGATATGGCGGGCAATATCGTCACCGCCCACGTCTTGGCGATGTACCTGCCCAGCTTTTTCACCGGCCACCTGATTGCCCGGTTCGGTACGCGCAAGATCATTGCCACGGGGCTGAGCATTCTGGCGCTGGCAGGTATTGTCGCGCTGCAAGGCGTTGAACTTGAAAACTTCTTTATTGCGCTGATCCTGTTGGGCGTTGGCTGGAACTTTGGCTTTATCGGCGCAACCACCATGCTGGCGGGTGCCCACAGGATCGAAGAACGCGGTCGGGTTCAGGGGCTGAACGACATGATCGTGTTTGGCTGCGTCACCATTGCCTCGCTGGCCTCGGGCGGATTGATGAACTGTTCGGGCGGCTCGGCGCAAGAAGGCTGGAGCGCTGTGAACATGGCCATGGTGCCGTTCCTGGCTCTGGCCGGCGCGGCATTGATCTGGCTGATGATGCGACCGGCAGAGGAAAACTACTGAGCCGATGTTTCGTCGAATCTTGGTCAGCGATGATGTCGCCGATTAAGGCGTTTTACACTTAATCCGAGGCATGGATTATGTGCAATGCGCCCACATCCTCGTAAAGGCTCTGGATCGTTGACAGTTTCCTGTGGCACCGGGGGCGCGATCCTGCCCCCTGCCCCGATCCTGGCCCCTGATCCAGCCGACTGCGGCGTTTTTCACCGCCACACGCGGCAGCGACCATGACACCGCCCAGGTCGTGTTGGACGACGTGTTGCGCCACCTGCACATGGAAACGCGCGCGTTTAAACTGGACCTATTGCCGGAAATCGCTGACGAATACGCGCACAGCTATCAATCCATGGGCGCGGTGGCGGGGCTTGAAGACCAGCTGCCCGGCAGGGCTGCCGCCCATGAACCTGCCACCGACCTGCATTGCATCATCACGGGCTTTGGTCTGTTCCAACATCAAGACGCCGCCGACATGGGGGGAGCGGATACCCGACCCACCCGCGCCCAAAGTGTTTCGAGAAAAACCTGAGACACGGGTTTCGCTCGAAACGCGCGGAATCTATTGATCTTGTGGGCGTTTCGAAATCACCTTGTGCCCCAAGTTAATATCGAAACGCTTTATATGTTTGAACTGTTCCTATCGGTGATGGATCCAGAGGCACGGGACATCGCCACCCTGAACGGCGCTCTCAATCAGGCGTAACCACCGCGCGCATGCGCGCGGCCACGCCCAACCGCGGGCGACCCGGCAGGGTCAACAGCGGGCGGGAGCGCCCCGTTTCATTTCAGGTCAGGCAACCCGTGCCTTGCGCCCGCCGCGACGGCCCTTGGGCTGATCCGGCTCTTCCAGCGCGCCCTTTAGAACCTCGGTCATCGGGTGATCGGGGTGAAGCGCGCCATAGTGATCCAACAGCAGCTGAATGCGCACGCGCTGGCTCACCTCGTGGTCGTCAAACAACGCCCAGTCCAGAAAGATCGACCGGCATTCACCGATATGGATCCCGTCGATATTGTAACTCTCGCGGATCAGCCCGCGCGGATCATAGGTCTTGATCATGTTCACTCACTTCCCGTTCTCACGTCTCTGTCGGGGGCCGGGACAACACGGCCTCGATTGCCGCCGTCGCCGCCTCCCCGCGCGTTTTCATATCTGCCACCAGCGCGGCCTCACTGTCTGCACCGGTTTCACGCAGGATCAGATCCAGTCCGCCCTGCCCGACCTCATGCAGGTCCAAAGGCCCGTCGGTCAACAGTTTGGCCGTCGCCTGCATTCGCCACATCAGATCATGACTGGCCGCCAGCGCTGTCGCCTCTGCGTCAGTAAACCAGCCAATTGCGACGCCCTGGGCGATCTGGTCGCCGGGGTTACTTGGCGTGACGGGCGACAGCAACGCGGCCGCCTGTGCCACCAGTTCGACGTCCTGCAAATGGCCGGGGCCCAGCTTGGCCTCCAACGCGCCACGCCCGGCACCTTTTGCTCCGGCAATACGGGCGCGCATGTCGATCACATCCTGCACGACCTTGGCGGGATCACGCGGGGTCGCCAGGATGTCGCCCCGAATGGCCTCCAGCCGCGCGCCCAGCTCCAGATTGCCCGCAACAGGACGCGCGCGCGTCAGGGCCAGGTGTTCCCAGGTCCAGGCCTCGTCGCGCTGATAGGCGGTGAAACTGTCGATTGATGTTGCCACTGGTCCCGACCGCCCCGACGGGCGCAGCCGCATGTCCAGTTCATACAACATGCCCTCGCTCATCGGGGCGGTGATGGCGGTGACATAGGCCTGAGTCAGGCGGGCATAATAGGCCCGCGTTGCCAGCGGGCGGCGCCCGTCTGACATCTCGACCCCAGCCGGATCATAAATCACGATCACATCCAGATCCGAGGTCGCCGACAGCGACTGCGCGCCCAGCGATCCCATGCCGACCACCACCGCGCCATTGCCGGGCTGATCACCATGTTTGGCCGCGAAATTCGCCACCACACAGGGCCAGAGCGCCGCCAACGTCGCCCCTGCCAGATCTGAATACTGCGCGGACGCCTCGCGGGCATGGGTCAGGCCGCGCAGGAAATGCACGCCAATGCGGAAATGCCATTCCTTGGTCCAGCGCCGGGTCGCATCCAGCTGCGCCTCGTAATCGCCGGCCTCTGCCAGCACCTCGGACAAGCGATCCGTCAGCGCCGCCTCGCCGGGCCAGTCAGAGAAGAAGCCGCCGCCAATCACCGCATCCATCACCTGTGAATTGCGCCCCAGATAGACCGCCAGCGCGGGGGCCGTGGCGGCAATATCAACGATCAGGTCAATCAGATGCGGGTTTGCCTCGAACAGCGAAAACAGCTGTACCCCTGCGGGCAGGCCTTTCAGAAAGCCATCAAACTGGATCAGCGCATCATGTGGGCGGGGGGCGGCGGCCAGTCGGGCCAACAGATCGGGCTTGAGCCGGTTGAAAATCTCGCGCCCGCGGGCTGATCGCAGCGCTTGATAGCGGCCCCAGCGGCCCACGATCTCCTCGGCGTCATCACCCAGGTTCGGCGCCGCCGTATCGCGTTCATCGGGGGCAAAAAACCCTTCGGTCAGCTCATGCACTTCGGCCAGAGCATCGTGAATGCGCACCTTCAGCGCGTCCAGATCGCGCGTGCCCATCATGCAGGCCAGCCGGTGGAATTCATCCTCATTGGACGGCAGCTTGTGCGTTTGCTGGTCCCGGAACATCTGCACGCGGTGTTCGACCTCGCGGTGAAATCGGTAATGGCGCGTCAAGGTCTCGGCGACCTCCGCAGGCACCCAGCCCTTGTCGGCCAGTGCCGCCAACCCCGGCACGGTCTGGTTTGACCGCAGATCGGGGTCGCGCCCGCCCGCGATGATCTGACGGGTCTGGGTGAAAAATTCGATCTCGCGAATGCCACCGCGCCCCAGTTTCATGTCGTGCCCTGGCAGGGTGATGTCGCCATGCAACCCCTTGTGTTCACGAATGCGCAGCCGCATGTCATGGGCGTCCTGAATGGCGGCGAAATCCAGATGTTTGCGCCAGATGAACGGCAACAGGCGTTTCAGATACGCCTCGCCTGCGGCAATGTCACCACCACAGGGGCGCGCCTTGATGTGGGCGGCGCGTTCCCAAGTGCGGCCCAGGCTTTCGTAATACCGCTCGGCGGCCTCCATCGACACGCAAACCGGCGTGACGGCCGGGTCGGGACGCAGCCGCAGGTCGGTGCGAAAGACGTACCCGTCCGCCGTCAGTTCCGACAACATCGCCGCCATGCGCCGAGTCGCGCGCACGTGGCTTGATCGCGCCTCGTGAAAATCGTCGCGATCAAAGCGGCTGTCATCAAACAGCATGATCAGGTCAATGTCGGAACTATAGTTCAGCTCGTGCCCGCCCATCTTGCCCATGGCCAGCGCCACCATGCCACCGGCGGTGGCAATGTCATCTTCGCCCATCCCCGGCAGTTTGCCGCGCCGAATTTCCTGACCGACCTGAAATTTCATCGCCGTATCGGTGGCCAGCCCGGCAAAATCCGTCAGCGCGCCGGTCACCTGTTCCAAGCTCCAGACCCCGGCCAGATCGGCCAGACCGGTCAACAGCGCAATGCGCCGCTTGCCAATGCGCAGCGACGTGCGCAGCGTGCTATCGGTGTCGCCCGACAGCTGCATGGCCGACTGAAACGCCACCTCAGGCGTGCCCGAAAGCGCCTCGCGCAGCCAGTCTGGGTCCTTCTCCATCAGCTCTTTCAGATAGGGGCTGCACCCGGCCGTGCCGACCAAAACCTCAAGCAGCTCGGGCGGCAGGTCACCAAACAGCGCGGCAATATCGGCGCCATGATCGGGGTCAAAAGCGATGGGCGTGCGGGTGATCCGGGATGCAAATGTCATGGCGCGAAAATGCGCCGGGGCCGTGGGGGCGTCAAGCGGCGAAAGGTCGCTTAGACCGGCGCAGGATCGGCGGCATTGCTGTCCTGGCTGAAGGTATTCAGCCATATGCCGTCGCGATTTTCCCAGATCGAGGACACATACATGGATTCGGGCATGGCTTCGGACATGGAGTCGGGCATGGCCTCAGGCGCGGGGGCGGCGACGCGGGTAAAGCTGGCGAAATAGGCCAACAGCACCCTGCCCGGCCCAAGCGGCATCAGGCGGGCATCGCGAATGTCGAACCGGGCCACGGTGGGCCCATCGGCCAACTGGCCCGAATGGTCGTCGCGAATGGCAAAACCGGTGGAATAGACGCCCAGGAAATCATCGGCCAACAGGGCCCGATCTGCGGCGCCATCACCGTCCACCAACGCCTGCCAGACGCGGGTTTCAAGCGACAGGAAAAAGCTCAGATCAGTCATGGGCACAGCTTGCGCTTTGCCGTGCCTGACGTAAAGTGGCTGTATGAGCAAGAGTTTGAAACGCGTGCGCGCCGCCCTTGAGGCCGCCGGAGATCCGGTCGAAATCCTGGAAATGTCCGAGGGCACGCGCACGGCGGCCGATGCGGCCACCGCTGCGGGCTGTGACATTGATCAGATCGTGAAATCCATCATCTTTCGCGGCGAACAGGACGGCCAGGCCATTCTGTTTCTGACCGCAGGCGGCAATCAGGTCGATGCGGCCAAGGCCAGTCAGGTCGCGGGCGAAGCGCTGGGCAAAGCGGATGCGGCGTTGATCCGGGCGCAGACGGGGTTTGCCATTGGTGGTGTTGCCCCAATCGGGCACTTGAACCCGATCCGCGCCTTCATGGATCCGCGCCTGTTTGAATTTGACGTGGTCTGGGCCGCTGCCGGCACGCCACGCCACATCTTTGCGTTGAACCCGCACGAGATCGCGGCGCTGGCAGGCGCGCAGCGCGCGGTCTTCACCAGCTAAGCCCGATCAAGCAGGCCCCGCGGGGGCAATATCTGCGTATTGGCCCGCATGACCGGGCTGAGGCGGGCGTTCCCCTCAATGGTTAATCTCTTTATTATTCCACAATTACAGCCTCTTGCGCGAAAAATGTAAATTCTTTTCACATTAAGCCTTGCGACAGGCCTGCAAACCCCCATCTGTTCAATGTGAAAGACATTCACATACAGCCGAAACGCAAAACCCGGAGCATCCCTAATGAGTACCTTCGCCCAAACCGAAACCACCTATTCCTCAGGCAACTGGTTGCGCCGCGCCGAGAGCTGGCTGGACGAGCGTGGCAAAGGTGCCTGGATCGCCACCATGGTCCTGGGTTTCATCTTTGTCTGGCCCGTTGGCCTTGCCCTTCTTGCCTATATGATCTGGAGCAAACGCATGTTTTCGAAATCCTGCAACCGCCGCATGACCCGCCACCACGACGCCGACCACCACATGTCGCGCCGCCATGGTTTTCGCAGCTCCGGCAACAGCGCCTTTGACGCTTATAAGGCCGACACGCTGCGCCGCCTGATGGACGAACAGGGCCAGTTCGAGGCCTTTCTGGAACGCCTGCGCGCCGCCAAGGACAAGTCGGAATTCGACGCCTTCATGGATGACCGCGCCAGGGCTGCCAAAGACGCCAATGACACGGATGTTGATGACACGGATGTCGACGACGAAGACACTGTTGTCGCCTGACCCCACCGACCCTGCGGCCCCCATCCGGGGGCCGTTTCCCTGGAACCCAACATGACCCATATGAGCAACATGACAAACGACAATGCCCTCTGGGGCCTGCCCGACCCCTATCACCAGGCCGAATTCTATGCCGATGTGCCCGCCAAGCGCCTGCTGGCCTGGGGCTTGGACATGGTTGTGATTGTTGGCCTGACCGCGCTGAGCGTGGTGTTCACCGCCGGGATTGGCCTGTTCTTTATCGGCTTCCTGTTCATGGTGATCGGCTTCATGTACCGGGTCGTGACACTGGCCAATAGCTCGGCCACCCTGGGCATGCGCATTGCGGCGATTGAGCTGCGCACCCACCGTGGTGAACGCCTGGGTCTGGGCGGCGCATTCCTGCATACGCTGGGTTATTCAGTGTCGATGACCATGGTCCTGCCACAGCTGATTTCGGTCGTGCTGATGATGACCAACCCGCGCGGCCAGGGTCTGAGCGATCTGGTGCTGGGCACCGCCGCCATCAACCGGCGCGGACAGGTCTGACCCGCACGCCCGACAATTTTTCGAAAAATTGTGCATGGTCAGGATTTTACAGAACATCCTGACCCGTTTACCCTGATTGCAACCGGGGCTTGGCGATTGGTCAATGGCTTGTTAACCTCTGGTGGAACAAACAAACACGGACCGTATGCGCCACACACTTCCTCTTGCCCCGCAGTTCTATGTCACTGCACCGCAGCCCTGCCCTTATCTTGAGGGCCGGATGGAACGCAAACTGTTCACGGCCCTGCAAGGCGAACACGCCAGCCGCCTGAACGATACCCTGTCCAAACAGGGCTTTCGCCGGTCGCAAAACGTGCTGTATCGGCCCAGCTGCGCGGAATGCAACGCCTGCCTGTCGGCGCGCATTCGGGTGGCTGATTTTGCGTCGTCCAAAAGCCAACGTCGCGCGGTGAAACGCAATGACGACCTGATCCGCCGCACCCGCGCGCCCTGGGCAACCGAAGACCAATACGCGCTGTTTCGCAGTTACCTGGATGACCGCCATGCCGATGGCGGCATGGCCGACATGGATGTGTTCGAATTCGCCGCGATGATCGAAGAAACGCCGATCAAAAGCCGCGTCATTGAATATTCGACCCGCCCCGAAGATGGCGCGCGCAAGGGTGATCTGACCGCCGTCTGCCTGACCGACGTGTTGGATGACGGGCTGTCGATGGTTTATTCCTTTTATGACCCTGCGCGGCGCAACACATCGCTGGGCACCTATGTGATCATGGACCACATCCATTTGGCGCTCGAGGCGGGGCTGCCCTATGTCTATCTGGGCTATTGGGTGCCGGGATCGCCGAAGATGGATTACAAAGCCCGGTTTTCCGCGCTGGAGGTCTATCGTGGCGGCGAATGGCGCGACATTGGTGATCCTGCTGACCACGCGGCCGAAGCCCACCCGCTGTCCACCGATCCGATCGCCGAACAGGTGGCACAGATCCACCTGCCTGACGCGGCCAGCTGATCACAGAACAAAGCGTCTGTGACCGATCCGGCACGCGTTTTACCCAGTTTAAACGCCTGTGTGCAGATCAGCATCGCGCCCACGCCCCTGACCCGTTCAGGCACCCCATCAAAGATCGCAAGCTGATGGACCGGCGTTGGGACAAACCGTACCACGCCCACAGAACCAGGCAGATCTGGCCGCATAATCGCTGGCCCCAGCCGCAATGCGTGCCATACCGTCACGCTGGACGATATCCGCTGGGCCGATCTGGTTCTGGTGATGGAGGACAAGCATCTTGCGCGCCTGAAGTCTGAATTTCGCGGAGATCTGCGCCACAAACAGGTGCATGTTCTGGACATCCCCGATGACTATCGCGCGATGGACCCAGACCTGGTCGCGCTTTTGGCGTCGGCCACCACGCCACTGATTGATGCCTGGCGCGCCGATCATGCCGCCAGACAGGCCAAAATTCGGGGCGCATTCGCAATAATTGCGCCCCGACCACCGCCAAAAGCAAGATAAATACAAAAATAGGTGCCCTGCGACATATTATTCGCCGATTTCCCTTGCTGCACCTGCATTTTGGCGTTGACGCCCCCTGCCCCCGCTCCTAATGTCGCGGCCACGAGCTGAGGAGCCTGAGGAATGTTGAACATTCTAGTAGTAGTGGACGCATGGCGCATGGGCCGGTAACGGAACCATATGGTTACCCCATGCGCCCCCGACATTCTCGGGGGCTTTTTTATGTTCGGTGACAAGACGATTTGACCAAGACGACGCGTGGAACGGAGAACAAGATGACACGTCAAATGACCGGAGCGAAAATGGTGGTTCAAGCCCTGAAAGAACAGGGTGTGGACACGATATTCGGGTATCCCGGGGGCGCGGCGCTTCCGATTTATGACGAGATTTTCCAGCAAAACGACATTCGCCACATCCTGGTGCGTCACGAACAGGGCGCAGTGCATGCGGCCGAAGGCTATGCGCGTTCGACCGGCAAGCCCGGCGTTGTTCTGGTGACCTCGGGGCCTGGTGCGACCAACACCGTCACCGGCCTGATGGACGCGATGCTGGATTCAATCCCGCTGGTCGTGCTGTCGGCACAGGTGCCCACGTTCATGATCGGCACGGATGCCTTTCAGGAGGCTGACACGGTCGGCATCACGCGCCCTTGCACGAAACACAACTGGCTGGTGCGTGAAACCGACAAGCTGGCCGAAACCATCCACCAGGCGTTTCACGTGGCCACAACGGGCCGTCCGGGCCCGACGCTGATCGACATCCCAAAGGACGTGCAGTTTGCCAATGGCACCTACACCCCGTCCGCCAAGGCCGCGACCGCGCATTATACGCCGCGGGTCAAAGGCGACGCGGAGGCGATCACCGACCTGGCCGAGATGATGGAAACGGCGAAGAAACCTGTGTTTTACACCGGCGGCGGCGTGATCAATTCAGGCCCTGCCGCCAGCCAGCTGTTGCGCGAACTGGTCGAGGCCACAGGGTTTCCGATCACATCCACCCTGATGGGTCTGGGCGCCTATCCGGCGTCGGGCGACAAATGGATCGGCATGCTGGGCATGCACGGGTTGTACGAGGCCAACATGGCCATGCATGATTGCGACCTGATGATCTGCGTTGGGGCGCGGTTTGATGACCGCATCACTGGCCGTCTGGACGCCTTCAGCCCCGGCTCGAAAAAGGTGCATATCGACATCGACCCCAGTTCGGTCAACAAGGTCGTGCAGGTGGATCTGCCGATCATCGGCGATGTGGGCCATGTTCTGGAGGACCTGCTGCGGATCTGGAAAGCCCGCGGGCGCAAGACCGAAAAAGCCGCGCTGTCCGCCTGGTGGGTGGAAATCGACGGCTGGAAGGCCAAGGATTGTCTGGCCTACACTGGCGACGACAAGGTCATTCAGCCGCAATATGCGTTGGAACGGCTTGAGGCGCTGACCAAGGACCAGGACCGCTATATCACCACCGAAGTCGGCCAGCACCAGATGTGGGCGGCGCAATTCCTGCATTTTGAAGACCCCGGTCACTGGATGACCTCGGGCGGTCTGGGCACGATGGGCTATGGCCTGCCGGCATCCGTCGGTGTGCAGATGGCGCACCCTGACGCCCTGGTCGTGAACGTCGCGGGCGACGCCAGTTGGCTGATGAACATGCAAGAAATGGGCACGGCGGTTCAGTTCCGCCTGCCGGTGAAACAGTTCATCCTGAACAATGAACGTCTGGGCATGGTGCGCCAGTGGCAAGAGCTGCTGCACGGCGAGCGCTATTCGCACAGCTGGTCCGAAAGCCTGCCCGATTTCGTGAAACTGGCCGAAGCGTTCGGCTGCAAGGGCCGTGTTGTGACCGATCCGGCGGACCTGGACGACGCCATTCAGGAGATGATGGACTATGATGGTCCCTTCATCCTGGACGTGCTGATTGAAAAACACGCCAACTGCTTCCCGATGATCCCGTCGGGCGAGCCGCATAACAAAATGCTGATGGGACCCGATGTCGATACCCAGAACGCCATTGGCGCCGCGGGCAAGAAACTGGTTTAAGGAGGGCTCTCAAATGTCTGCACTACGTATCAAAGAAGGCTCTTCGCGCAAGTCGGCCTATGATCTTCGCAACCCAAATGCTGACCTGATCGAAACCCACACGATCGCCTGTATCGTTGACAACGAGGCCGGTGTTCTGGCCCGTGTGATCGGCCTGTTTGCCGGGCGCGGTTATAACATCGACAGCCTGACGGTCGCCGAAATCGACCATCTGGGCCACCGGTCGCGCATCACCATCGTCACCACCGGCACGCCTGCGGTGATTGAACAGATCAAGGCCCAGCTGGGTCGGATTGTGCCGGTGCACGAGGTTCATGACCTGACTGTTGACGGGCGGTCAGTTGAACGCGAGCTGGCGATGTTCAAGGTTGTTGGCGACGGCGAAAAGCGGGTCGAGGCCCTGCGTCTGGCCGATATCTTCCGCGCCAATGTGGTCGACAGCACGCTGGGCAGCTTCATCTTCGAAATCACCGGCGCGCCGGAAAAGATAGATGCTTTTGCCGAACTGATGCGACCGCTGGGCCTGGAAGAAGTGGCGCGCACCGGCGTTGCGGCCCTGTCACGCGGCAAGATGTAACCCGAATGCGCCCCCTGCCGAAACGGGGGGCGCGTTTGATACCGGTTTCGGTTATTCGGCGGCTTTGACCAGCCCGCCTTCCTGCGCGACGATCAATTCGCCCGCATCCACGGCCCCATCGGCATTGGTATCCATGGCCTCGAAGGTGTCCTGGCTCAGCTCAGGATAGGCCGCCATCAGCTCCTCCAGCGAAAACGTGCCATTGGCGTCCGTGTCCATCGGCTCGCTCTGGGCAAGCACCGAGGTGGCCACAAGGGTCAGGGCGGCAATGGTCATGGTGATCGTTTTCATATCAGTCTCCTTGGTCAGGTTAGGAAGGGCGTTGTTGCGCCTTCCCTTAACAAGAGCGCGTAGAGCCCGGTTTATTCCCCCCTGATCCACGCCAAATTGCGCAAAACCGCGATCACGCGAGGTGTCGCCGACCGGGGGGCGCCGTTTGCGCAAGGCAACGCCGAAAAAGCCCCCCGCGCACGGGTCGGCAGGAAACGCCGCCTTTGCCAGCGGCGCGCACTGCGGCACAGAAGGGTGCAGGAGGACGCGCCATGACCCACCCCAAAGACGCCCTGGAACAGTTGATCCCCGACCTGATGCGCCTGGCCCGTATCCTGGCCCCCGACCAGGCCCGCGCCGAAGATCTGGCCCAGGAGGCCCTGTTGAAGGTCTGGACCCGCATCGCCCAGGGCGGTGAAATCGCCGATCTGCGCCCCTATCTGATGACGGTTCTCAGGCGTGAACGGGCGCGGCTGCCGCGCGATCATCAGGAATTGGACGCCGAGCGGCTGGTCACCCCCACCGATCCGGCACAGTCGCGCGCCACCCTGCGCGATGTGATCCGCGCCATGGAGCGCCTGCCCCCGGCCCAGGCGCAGCTGTTGCACAGGCTGGCCGCCGGGGCCTCGTATCGGGATATGGCGCAGCAGTTGGATGTGCCGATAGGCACCGTCATGTCACGCGCCGCGCGCGCGCGTGCTGGCCTGCGCCGTCAGTTGCAGCTGGACAGCCCGCAGGATCTGTCGCGCCTTTTGGCTGAAATGTCAGATGTCTGAGCGCCGGACCTCAGGCCACGACACGCAATTGGCGCGCTTCGGTCTTGTCATGATAAGCCGACAGAATCGACTGTGGATCCGCCATGGTGCGCCCTTGCTGCACCTTTTCAATCGCGATGACATAGCGCACGTTTTCGCGAACCTCATAAACAAAGCTGATCTGATCGCCACAGCCCAGATTGGCACCATCCAGATTGGCACCGTCCTGCGGCATGGCAATGTCGGGACCGATATAGGCCAAGGGCCCCTGATCTTCACACCAGACCAAGCCAACACACTTGTCCGTATTGTACCAAAGAACGATTCCAATCACGCGTTTGCTCCTTTGCTCGCTGTGGATAAGTCTAGTTGAGCATAGCGATAACATACAAAAACTATTTTCGCGCCAGATTGACGCTTGTTAGCGCCACCCGCCAACAAAGTGATGCCAATTCGCGCCACTCATCGACTTAATGATCAAATTTTCGGCGAAATCACCGACTAAGTAATTGTGATTGATTGTAGAAAATCGAAATTTTTTACGCAAAACAGCACCACAAGTCACATTATTGTTTAGTATCAACGCCTTAATTTCGAAATTTCGATATGCCTCACCCGAATTTCGATATTATCCAGTTCTCGCCAGGCAAAAAAGAACCCGCGATGAAGAACATCGCGGGTTTCATGATCGCTTGTGTGGGTGACGTATCTTACGACTGATACAGTTTATCCACCTGGATCCGATATGGATTTTCGATCAAGAAAACGTTGCCTCCCTTGGCTGCGCCGCTCCATCGGTGAAATGTATCGGCCAGATCGTCAATGCTCAGGTCGGTCTTTCCGGAAGCTTTTGCATGCGCCATGGACTGGTGCCAATCGCAGAGTAAAAAGGGTCCATGTAGCGGCGTAAAAAGGGGCCACTTCGTTTGATGTTTAACGGCGC
>Ga0209121_10000575_pt1 | contig 38541 bp, 28 predicted proteins | sample Cruoilmetagenom3_FD_187292 | JGI IMG/M metagenome (GOLD analysis project Ga0209121, IMG submission 187292) | Oil polluted marine microbial communities from Coal Oil Point, Santa Barbara, California, USA - Sample 3 (SPAdes) (version 2) | ecosystem: Environmental > Aquatic > Marine > Oil seeps ... | reverse complement strand
TTGGACGGCAAAGTAAAAAGCTTCAAATTCAAGGCGCGCAAATCTTGAGGAATGAGACGTACTTACGGTACGTCGCAGTGACGAAAGATGCAGCGGAACACAGAAGTTGGACTTTTTACGAAGCCGTCAAACTTGTTTGTCCGTGGTTTGTAGGGGCCGATGCCCTCATCGGCCCATTATTTGCGTCATTCCTCAGGAGGAACGGGATCAGGTCTTGCTTTTTGCCATTAAGGAAATATATTGAATACGTGATCCGCGTAATGGCAAAAAGCAAGACCTGATCCCTACTTTATTTTTAGAGATAATAATGTTTTATGAGAAATGACAATAATAAATCAAAGGTTGTTGATGTCTTTATTGATGTTGATGCACACAGATTTACCGCAGATATTATAAAGAGACATTCAACAAACCGAAACGATATAAGAAAAGTCGCACTGGACGGACTTAACGTCAAAGGGTGCAAGAACATTCTTGAGCTTGGTTGTGGTTTTGGTTTTTTTACAGAGGCGTTAAAGGGAAAAGTCCATCCCGATGCGGTAGTAACAGGTGTGGACATTATCAGGGACTATGAACCTCTGTTTCTTGAAGCCTGTGAAAGAGCGGGCATCAAAGGTAATTTTACATCTTTAGGCGCATCTGTTGTAAAGGATCTCAAAGATAGATCGGTTGATCTTGTCATATGCAGTTATTCGCTGTATTTCTTTCCTGAAGTTGTACCGGATATATCGAGGGTATTGAAGAGCGACGGTTTGCTCGTAGCGACAGTTCACGACAGGGAAAATATGAATGAGCTTGCCAGCTTTGCCAGAGATGTACTTGCAAGTAGCGGAATGTTAAAGCGGGATGAAAAACTTCCCATTGAAACTTTCGTCAGCAGTTTTTCCTCTGAAAACGGTCATGAAATCCTGTCTCCCTGGTTTCAGGATATACAGGTGACAGACTATTTAAATAAACTTGTCTTTAAACCGGGGGATATATATTCTCTTATGGAATATTTTAGATTTAAATGTCCATTTCTTCTTTCCCGTGTAACAGATAAAGTGGAGACGATATTTGATCTTCTTGAGGTTCACCTCCAGAAATCATTTACCGAAAGCAGGAGTAACTTTACAATTTCAAAGGACGATACGATTTTTGTTTGCTCGAACCCGTTATTTGGAAAAGGCGCGCAGTGAAACAGAGAAAGAGAATATTCTGCCCATATTGCGGAAACAGGATTTCACAAAAATATGAAGAGGGCATTCTTCGAGACTATTGTGAAATCTGCGGCTTATTTTTTTATGATAATCCCCTTCCGGTTGTTTCAACGATACTCGTTGAAGAACGAAAGATTCTTCTCGTGAAAAGGAGGAACAAACCTTATAAAGGAAAATGGTGCCTTCCTTCGGGTTTTGCGGAGATAGATGAAAGTATTGAAGAGGCAGCCATAAGAGAACTCGAAGAGGAAACGGGGATAAAAGGGAAAATCACGAATCTTGTTGATGTGGAGTCCGGTAATAATTATTTTTATGGAGATTTAATTTTCTTAACCTTTGAAGCGGTACAAATCGGAGGTGATCTCGCGCCGGGCAGTGACACGGTTGCGGCAAAATATTATTCGATTGAAAAGATTCCCCGTCTCGCATTCAGTTCAAATACGAAGGCAGTTAATGCATATATTGAAAGCAAATCAGATTACTGGGCCATTGTCGATTCCTTTGTCGTTGCAGTGGATGGGGGCCGATCTCACAAGAAAAAGAAAAACCTTCTTTCTGACAGACTTGTTGAAGTGATTCAGGACAATGCAGCAATAATTACGCAAAACTGGCTCAAGGATATTACAACAAACAGATCAACTCCCTCGTATCAATCTTTTGATAAAAAGAAACTCTTTGAAAGGGCCCGTAGTGTTTTGTTACAGTTTAGTAAATGGGCCTCAGAATATTATTTGGATAAAAGTGTAAGGAGTATAGATATAAGGAGTTACTTCATAGAATTCGGGAAAGAAAAAAGGAGCGAGGGGTTTAAGCTGCATGAACTATTAAGCGCCCTGAGTCTGAAACGAAAACACATCTGGGAGTTTGCCCTTTCACACGGCATATCGAAAAAACCACTCGATATTTATATGGCCTTTGAATTTGACAGGAGAATGATGATATTCTTCGACAGAGCGACATTTTACACCACCCTGGGTTACATGGGTAAATAATGCGGCAAAGCCGCAAAGGGCTGAGCAATGAGCAATAGAAATGAGGGCTGAGCCAAAGCGAGATTTTTCTTGACACATCTTTGACTTATTGGTGATAATGCGCCAGTAACATCGCGGTAGAGCTGGTTTTATAAATATCAAATGGGGGTTATAGTGGGCAGGGTAAAGTCACCATTTATATTTTTACTTTCATTATTGTTTTTTTTATCATTCCTTAGTTCCTGTGCCACCAGCAAGAAGCCTGATCCCGCTGATGACCCCTCACTTGTCTGGGGATTTGGTCAAAAAGCGATAAAGATTTCTTATCGGGCCGATAAAAATCTGAATCTGTATGACGGACAGCCTCATACCATCCTCATGTGTCTTTATCAGATGAGCGATCCCAATGTTTTCAATGAATTATCCAGAAGTGAAGATGGATTAAATAAACTTCTCCGGTGTTCACGTTTCGATCAAGGTGTAGTTAGTTTTATACGTGTTATTGTTCGGCCGGGTGATAATAAAAGCCTCTCTTTCGACAGAGCGGAAAAGGCTAAGTGGGTAGGAATTGTTGCGGGATATTATAGTCTCAGCCCCGATATGGTTTCTTGTCTTTATGAAGTTCCCGTTACCTTTGAAAGAGAGTGGTTAGTTTTAAAAAAACCGGTTCCGGGTAATCTTTTCATTGATCTTTCTTTAGGTTCAAATAAAATTCACCATAGTGGGAGTAAGTAATGATTTCCAAAAAACCTCTTTTCTGGCATCAGGGTCTGTTTTTGCAACCTCAGCATTTTCAATATCTGGATCTGTATTTTCAGTCTTTGCTTTCTTCTGTACTGGAGTATCAACACCCCTATTTCTGGGGAGTCATCAACATGGAAGTTAATGAGTCTGCCCTGGAAAACCGCTCCTTTGAGCTGTTAAGGGGAGAGTTTTTATTTCAGGACGGTACGGGCACTGTTTTCCCGGGCAACTGTGTTGTTCAGCCCCGATCTTTTGACGAAGCATGGGTAGAAGCAGAAAAGCCATTTACAGTCTTTTTGGGATTACGCAAGTTTACCCAGGAAGCACAAAACGTTACGGTTCTTCCCCGGTTAGATGATTTGTCAGGGATAAACTCCCGGTTCGTTACAACAGAAAACTCTGAGGAAGTGATTGACATGCATAGAGGTGGACCTGCTGCTCAGTTGAAAAGGATGGATCATCTCTTAAAAATTTTCTGGGAAAATGAACTGGAAGAACTGAACAATTATCATCTCATACCCCTGGCTCAACTCGAACGCGATGGTAAGGAAATAAAACTCTCCCGCAGTTTTATTCCACCGACAGTATTTGTGTCCGGTTCGGATGAGTTGATTAAAATAATAAGGGATATTCGCGACCAGGTAACTTCACGCTGCCGCCAGCTTGAAGAATTTAAAAGCCCCCGGGAAATCCAGTCGACTGATTTTGAGTCCGGTTATATGATCTATCTTCTGGCCCTGCGTTCTTTGAACAGATTCGTGCCGGTACTTTTCCATCTGACAGAAACGCCGAATATTCATCCGTGGGCCTTATATGGTGTCCTCAGGCAGCTTATTGGTGAGTTAAGTACATTCTCAGAGGAGCTCAGCGCAACGGGGGAGTTACTTGACGGAACAATTGTACTGCCACATTACGATCACCAGAATCTGTGGGCCTGTTTTTCGGCAGCTTATGATCTGGTGGGAAATCTGCTCAATAGGATTATTATCGGTCCGGAACACATTATTCGTCTGAAACGCGACGGGGATTATTTTGCGGGAGAGATTCCGATCAATGCCTTTGACAGCCGGAATGCTTTTTATCTTGTTATTCGAACAAATGTCGAGCCTGAAAAGGTGCTTGAAAACATTAATACAATAGCCAAATTGAGTAGTTCAGAGCATATAGGAACACTGATTTCCAGAGCTCTTCACGGAATTAAACTGGAGGAAAGTCACGTTCCACCTCCCGGTTTGCCGAGACGGCAGAACTCTTTTTATTTCAAGATTGATCATTACAGTTCGCAGTGGGTGGATGTGCAGCGTTCCCGGAATATTTCGTTCTACTGGGATACGGCACCTGAGGATGTCATGGCGGAAATCGTCATCCTCAGGGGAACGTAGGTTTAAGTTTCAAGTTTCGAGTTTAAAGTTTTAAGTTGAAGAGAAACAGGGATAAACGAACTTTGAACCTGAAACTTGAAACTTTGAACCTGAAACTTCTTTCAGAAGGAAATTATATGCGTTTAATAGACTGTTTTATCGAAATTATTACGTATACCTCTTGTTTCTTACAAACGGCAGGTGAAAAACAGCCTGACTTTGAACAGGTAAAAAATGATTATACCGTACTTTTCGATCGGGCTGAGCAGTGGATAAATGAGAGAAAATGGTCTGCGGAAGAATGGGACTCGGCTCGATTCGCCGTTTGTGCGTGGGTGGATGAATCGGTTCTGTGTTCCTCGTGGGAAGGAAAATCCGCCTGGATCCACGAACAGTTGCAACGGAGTTACCATAAATCTACCAACGCGGGTGAAGAATTCTTTGATCGCCTGGGTGAGCTTAGTCCCGAGGCACGGGAGGTACGCGAGGTATATGCCTATTGTCTGGCGTCAGGCTTTCAGGGACGCTATTTCAGAAAAGAAGATCAAACACTGTTAGCAAGTATCAAAGCATCAAATATGCAGTATATAATGGATGAAAGTTTGCTGGCCCAGTCCTCGCGAGGTGAAATTAATCTTTTTCCGGGAGCTTATAAAACTGTAACAGAAGATGGTGACGGGCAGAAGTTCGGAAGTCCTTTTTCTCTATTTACAATCACATTTTTAATCTGGCCGCCTGTTTTGTTCGGAGTCCTGTTTTTCTTATACCAGGATGTATTGCGAAGATTTATTACCGATTTTTTTGGAAAGGGATTTTGATTTGTTTTCGAAGTTCCGCTGTGTTCAAATGCTGATTCCGGCATGAAGGTACGCAAAATATGATGAAAAATATTTTACCCGCGATTTTAAAGGTTTTGTTGTATCTATTCGTTATCGGCCTTCTTGCTGTTTTAATTTTCTGGTTTGTCTTGCGACAACATTGGCCCTGGTGGGTTGGGCTTGTCATCCTTGTCGGGATATTTGGGCTATGGATAGGATTTTTATTTCTTAAAAAATATTTCTTCAGACGCCGCGAAAAACGTTTTGTTAAACAGATCATTGAACAGGATGATTCAACGATTAAAGGAGCGCCGATCCATGAGCGGCAGCAGTTGAAAGACCTGCAGGCACGCTGGCAGGAATCCATTGGCCTGTTGCGGGGATCATATCTTAAAAAGAAAGGCAATCCGCTTTACGTTCTGCCGTGGTATCTCGTTATCGGAGAATCCGGCGCAGGGAAAACGACAGCTATTAAGAGTTCGAGACTTACATCCCCCCTTACGGAAATTGCCAGTACGCCGGGCATATCATCAACAAGGAATTGTGACTGGTGGTTTTTTGAAGAAGCAATCATTCTTGATACAGCCGGTCGATATACCATTCCTGTCGATGAAGGAGCCGATAAGGAAGAGTGGGAGAAATTTCTGACTTTGCTCGCCAGGTATCGTAAAAAAGAACCGATCAACGGTCTCATTGTCGTCGTTAGCGCTGACAAAATCATGGGAGCTGATGGTAATCTGTTGGTGGAAGAAGGACAGGGCATAAGGAAACGTATTGACGCTCTGATGCGGATTCTCGGCGCAAGGTTTCCTGTCTATCTTATGGTAAGCAAGGTCGACCTTGTCTGGGGTATGACTGATTTTAATTCCCTTTTGCCGGAGGGAATATTGAATCAGGCCATGGGTCATCTAAATGAGAGATTAACTAACAATTGTCAGGAGTTTTTTGAGGAAACGATGCGTGTCGTTTCTGATCGATTAAAGGATATTCGCCTCGAACTGGTCAATTCAAACGAAAACGTCAATCCGGGTGTACTTATTTTTCCGAATGAGTTTGACAGATTAGAACCCGGTCTTGAAGCTTTTGTGGGAGGTGCTTTTAAGGAGAGCACGTACCAGGAAACTCCTCTCTTGCGAGGGATATTTTTTAGTAGCGGGCATCAGGAGGGTGCCCCGCTTGTTCCGTTATTTCAGGATATTCTGTCGAAAGAACAAAGGGACGTGTAAATGTCGAAAAATAAAGGGTTTTTCCTCCATGATTTTTTTGGTCGTATTCTGCCGGGTGACAGGAATTTGTTTACACCGATTCTGGAATTTCTCAAGTGGCGGCGGCTGACACAGAACCTGGGTCTCCTGTCCTGGGTTGCTTTATGGCTGGCCGCGTGTGGACTCCTCAGTTTTTCATTTGTCCAGAACCTGAGTGTTTTAAAGGGGTTTACTGAGGAATTTTCAAAACCTCCCGCCTTAACGGAAAGCATATCTGATAACTTGATTATGATGGATACGTTTAGAAACGAACTTCTGGATCTCCAGCGTGCCAATAGTAACTGGTGGGTACCACGATTTGGGCTTCATGAAAGCATTGAAGTTGAAAAGAAGCTTCGCAAGCAATTCATGGACCTGTTTGAAAAAGGCTTTTTGCATCCCATGGATCGTGCGGTGGCAAGTGAACTGGACAGGATTACACAAGATACTCCCGAGAGAGAAATTATGGTGTATACGGAACATCTTGTCGGTAGAATCAAGATTTTAAAGGCTCGAATAAAAGGAAAACTCTCTAAACAATCAGAGGATCTCAGCAATGTTCTTCCGGACATTCTTATACTGCTTGACAGAAAACTGCTCCCGGATAAAGCTTCCAAATTTGAGGACCTTTATCTTTTTTACGTCAGACAAGGTATCAGTGAACAGACAGCCCGCGTAAAGATAAAAGAAATGCAAACAACACTCGTTAAGTTAATTTTTAAAAAAAGTGCAAACTTTCATTGGCTCGTTAAGTGGGCTAATAATGACATTGCTATTCGAGATATTACGCTTCAGGACTTTTGGGGGCCGAGCGATTCCGATAAACAGAGTAGTGAAATATTCGTTGATGGAGCATTTACCGTTAATGGACGCAAGAGGATTGATGAGTTCGTGGAATATCTTGAAGATGCCTTGCCCGACAGGGTTGATGTTAGCGAGCAAAGGAAGAAATTTTATCGATGGTATCAAAAAAAGTATTATCGGGCATGGAAGGATTTTGCTCTTTCTTTTTCGGATGGGCAACATAACCTCGATGGTTTGGATGAGTGGCGAAGTATGGCCTCTGAAATGACAACGCCACATAATCCTTACTTTGAACTTATCAAACGTATGCAGAGAGAGTTGAAACCATACACAGATATTGGAGACGTTCCAGCCTGGGCTACACAGGTCATGGAAATTCAGTCCGTTATCGATGATGCTGCCAGGGAAAGGGGTGTTAAAAAGGATGAGTCTGTTCTGTCCAAGGCTGCTCGTAAGGGAGAAAAGCTGGTTCATGAAGCAGTCAGTGAAACCAGAATCTTCAAAGACAAAAAACTGGAGGAAGAGCACATTCAGGTGGTAAAAGCATTCAATAACTACCTTGATGAACTGGAAGAGCTTTTACCTGTATCGACTGCAAGAAGTCAGGCATACAAGGCGGCATCGGAGTTTTTCCCATACAGTTTAAAACCATCTGAAAGCAAGTCTCCTTTTTTTTCAGCCTGTGGAGAAATCCAGAAAATAAAAACTTACCTGACATCGGGGGAAACAGATTCGGTATCCTTAAATCTTCTTGCCGGGCCCATAAACTTTTTGGTTTTTTATGTCAGTATGGAGACAGCATGTTTTCTGCAGCACGATTGGGAAGATATAGTTCTTGGAGGAATTCAGGGTGTTGCCGGGGAAAAACTGCCCACTTTGCTTTTTGGCAAAGAAGGTGTCGTATGGAAATTTGTGAACGGTTCGGCGGTTCCTTTTTTAGGGAGAAATCAGAATGGGTATTTCGCAAAGAAGGTACGAGGGGTACGAATCCCGTTCAAGAAAGATTTTTTTGCCTTCGTAACACGGGGGGCCGAAGTAAGCACTTCAATTCAATCAGAATACAAGGTTCGGGTCAAGGCACTCCCCATTGATGTCAATGATGGAGCGAAAAAGGAACCCTATGAAGTTTCACTTGAACTCCAATGTTCAAGAGGGAAGTCGCGACTGGAGAATTACAACTATCCGGCCAGTCTGATTTTTGCCTGGTCTCCGGCAGACTGCGGTGACGTGACGCTGCGAATTCACTTTGAAGGATTAACCCTGACTAAAAAATATTCAGGGCACAACGGTTTCCCTTTATTTTTAGCCGATTTCAAAGACGGTAGCAAGAGCTTTACAGCAGACGATTTTCCGGAATCCAGAGGAATTCTCCAAAAGATGAGTATCAACGAGATTAAAGTTTCGTATGAATTTACAGATAATAAACCTGTTATTCAATTATTGAGCAAAGTGCCGCGAAAAGTCCCCGAGGTTATTGCTAACTGCTGGGGTCGGTAAAAAGAGAGGAGGCAGCAGTCAGAATTCAAGAGTCAGCAGGGCAAGGCTTCAGTCTTGTATAATCCCTTATTCTGATTTCTGACTTCTGAATTCTAAAAAAAGCTTATGGAACTTATTGAGCTCGGAAAAACACCCATAAGTCAGAACAGCCCATCGGGGGCCGATGTCCGTTTTGATCCGGAATATGAGAAGCTGCAGAACGAGATTGACAAGCTGACATCGCCTACTTCAGAAGGTGGTGTTAACTGGGATAATGTTGTTCAGCTTGGCACAATCATACTTGCTGAAAAATCAAAGCATCTACTGATAGCAAGCTACCTGTGTGTCGCTCTTGTCCGATCCAGGGGAATTGAAGGCCTTGAAGCAGGTCTGGCAATCTATCGTGATCTGCTGGAAAATTTCTGGGAGACTTTGTTTCCCGCCAAAAAACGGATGAGAGGTCGCCTCAGTGCTGTTGAGTGGTGGAAGGAAAGTACCTTGTCGGCCCTTAAATCTCTTCCCCCTGATTCCTCACTGACTGAAGAGCAGATGAAGAGCCTTAATGATAATATTGGTGCTATTGATACCTTTTTGGGAGAGCACATTGAAGAGGCTCCTTCCTTGCATCAGTTGCAGGAAATGATTGCGGACATGCGATCCAGGACCGATTCTGAGGATGTAAAACAGGAAGAAACTGCGGCTCAACCGGAAACACAACCATCGCCGGATCCGGCTCCGGAAGCAGCAGTCGGACGGGAAGAAAGTCCGGTGATTATTTTGGAACAGAATCCGGAAAAAGTGTTAACCAGGGGATTGGATGCACTTCGCCAGGCAGCAACACTGTTCATAAAGAGTGATCCGTCTAACGCCATAAGTTATCGATTGACACGGTTGGCTGCGTGGTTGCCGGTCAAGGTCCTCCCTCCGGCTCAGGATGGAAAAACACGCATACCGCCACCGGCGCGTGATTTGAGGAATGCGTTGAAAAATCTGAGCCAGCAAATGCGGTATGAAGGGTTATTGGAATCAGCTGAGGGCAGGGTGGGTGAATTCTTGTTCTGGCTTGATTTAAGCCGCTATGTCGCTGAGGCACTTAAACCATTGAAATATGGAGAGGCCTGCAAAACCGTTATCGATGAAACGGCAATGTATGTGCATCGCCTGCCTGGTATTGAAAAACTTGCATTTTCAGACGGCACGCCCTTTGCCGACGATGACACGAAAGAATGGTTGAAAGAAATTTCAATTCAAAAAGCGAGCGACACGGATGAAACATTTGTTGTATCCCGAGACGTTACCGGGGACTCTGAAGGATCTCAGATTGCTTGTGTTTATAATAAAGCCGAAACCCTCGTAAAGCAAAAAAAACTGGCTGAAGGTGTTGAACTTATACAGGAACGACTCAGTCATGGAACATCACAAAAGTCTCGGTTCCTGTGGCGGATAGCGCTTATCAGATTACTGGTGAATGCCAGGAAAGCAAGACTGGCCCTGCCACATCTGTGGGAGATTGTTGGTGATATAGAAAAACACCACCTTGATAGCTGGGACCCGGATCTGGTGCTCAAGGCCATGACGGAAGTACATAAAAGTTTAAGAGCCCAGTCAGATAAGGAATTGCAGGATCGGGCGATGGAGGCGATGGATCACATATCCAGATTGAATCCGGTTGCGGCATTGCGACTGATTAAAAAATGGGAGTAGTAAAAGAGCAATTAATTAACCAGGCAAGTTAGATAAAGGAGGTAGGTCATGGCAAAACAAGGTTCGGTTGCACCAAAGGAACGGGTGAATATTGTTTATAAACCGGCTACGGGGGGTGCCAAAGAAGAAGTTGAACTTCCCTTAAAGGTCATGGTTTTGGGTGATTTTACGCTCAGAGACGATGAAACGCCGGTGGAAAATCGTAAGGCACTTAATGTGGACAAGGATAATTTTGACGATGTGCTCGCTGCCCAGAATATCAGACTGAATACGACCGTACAAAGTACTCTGTCTGATGAACCCGATGCGCAGTTGACCGTAGATCTCGACTTTAAGAGCATGAAGGATTTTGACCCCGATGTTATTGTGCGGAAAATGCCGGAGTTGAAAAAACTTGTTGATTTAAGAGATGCGTTAAGAGCATTAAAGGGTCCTTTGGGCAATATCCCCGATTTCAGGAAAAAGATACAGGAACTGGTACAGGACGAGGGGACCCGTGCACGTCTTCTTAAAGAACTTGGTATAGAAGAATAACAAACGGTTAGCAACACACGCTGATCGCTCAGGAAAGATAAGGAGAAAGAATTATGGCCGAGGAAAAAAAAGAAACGACCCGGCAAGAAGCTCAAGTAACGGAAGAGCAAACTCTGCTGGATGATATTGTTCAGGCCACCAAGCTAAAACCGGCTGATGAAGCCTATCAGATAACCAAACAGGGTGTTCAGGCCTTTATCGATGAACTACTCAAGCCGGAGCGTGAAGGTGTTAAAGTCAGCCAGGCCCTGGTGGATGAAATGGTTGCAGGCATAGACCAGAAATTATCAAAACAGGTGGACACAGTCTTGCATAATAAAGATTTTCAGAAACTGGAGTCTGCCTGGCGTTCTCTCAAATTCATGGTGGATCGTACAGATTTTCGTGAAAACAACAAGATTGAGATATTGAATGTCAACAAACAGGATTTGCTCGATGATTTTGAAGACGCTCCGGAAATTACCAAATCCGGATTGTACAGGACATGTTATACTCAGGAATACGGTCAATTTGGTGGTAAACCCTATGGTCTTATGGTTGGCAACTACGAGTTCGGACCAGGTCCGCAAGATATAAAATTATTACAGGATGTGGCAAGTGTGGCAACCATGGCGCATGCACCCTTTGTTACTGCAGCTAATTCGGCCTTTTTTGGCCTCGATAACTTTTCCGGATTGCCGAATTTAAAAGATCTGAAAGCTATTTTTGAAGGACCGCAGTATGTCAAGTGGCAGTCTTTCAGGGAATCCGAGGATGCGCGAAATGTGGCTCTCGCGTTGCCTCATTTCCTCCTGCGTTTGCCGTACGGACAGAACACGCAACCGGCAAAGAGCTTCAATTACAATGAGGATGTTTCTAACGGAAATGATAATTTCCTGTGGGGCAATGCCGCTTTTGCGTTTGCTTCCCGTATAACTGACAGTTTTGCCAAGTACCGGTGGTGTGCCAATATTATTGGTCCGCAGGGAGGCGGTGCGGTTGAAGACCTGCCTATGTATCAGTACGAGGCGATGGGTGACCTTCAAACAAAGATCCCGACTGAAATATTAATATCCGAGCGCCGGGAGTTTGAACTTGCTGAAGAAGGTTTTATTGCGCTTACCATGCGTAAAGGCAGCGATAATGCCGCATTCTTTTCAGCCAATTCGGTTCAGAAACCCAAGAGCTTTCCCAATACCAAGGAAGGTAAACAGGCCGAACTGAATTATAAGCTCGGGACCCAGTTGCCATATACATTTATCATCGATCGTCTGGCTCATTATATCAAGGTCATTCAGAGAGAAAACATCGGAACGTGGAAAGAGCGAGGCGATCTCGAGAAAGAGCTGAACAATTGGATTCGTCAGTATGTCGCAGACCAGGACAATCCGTCACCCGGTGTGCGGAGCAGGAGACCACTGAGACAGGCGGAGATCACCGTCTCTGATGTGGAAGGTGACCCCGGATGGTACAGGGTTTCATTGAAGGTGAGACCTCATTTCAAATATATGGGGGCTTCATTTACCCTGTCCCTGGTAGGGAAGCTGGACAAGGAGTAATAAGATTCTTGTAGGGCAAGGCTTTAGCCTTGCATAAATAGAGTCTTTATCCTCAACAACTTCGTTTTTCACGCAGATGTTGAAAGGCAAAAGGCTGAAGGCTAAGGGCTAGAGGAAAAACACTTTCTCAGTCCTTGCGGCTTTGCCGCTTCAGGTATGCGGGGCAGGGCTTTAGACCTGTAGCAAAAGCAACCCTGAAGGGTTGTCCTGCTAAATTTTTGAACAAAAATTAAATAAATTAAAAGGAGGATTGTAACTTATGTCAATGCCATGTCATCTTTCATTAACAGGGAAGAACCAGGGAAAAATTGAAGGTTCGTGCGACATTCAGGGGCGAGAAGGGACGATACTGGTTTATTCGCTCGATCATCTTGTTGAAATTCCTCGTGATACTCATACCGGGCTTCCCACGGGGAAGAGGATTCATCAACCAATGACGATTGTCAAGGAAATAGATAAAAGTTCTCCAAAACTCTTTCAGGCGCTTACAAGCGGAGAGCAGCTGAGCGAAGTGATGCTGGATTTTTACCGAATCAGTCCAACAGGATCGGAAGAAAAATATTATACCACGAAACTTGAAAATGCGATCATCGTTTCTATGGAGCCCTATTTCCCCGAAACGTTTGATCCAAAGAATGAACCCTATAAACATATGGAAAAGGTATCCTTTACCTATGAAAAAATAATATGGACCTGGCAGCCCGACGGTATAGAGGCCGAAGATTCATGGAAGGCCCCGAAGTCATAAAATAGTGATTAGTGGTTAGTGGTCAGTTTTGATCTGGATGCTGACCGCTGATCACTTTAACTTATCTAACCGCAAAGACGCGAAGTACGCAAAGAAAAACCTGAAATAATAAAAGAGAAAAGCTTTTTATCACCAAGCCCAATCCTTGTTATTTGTTCATAAGTTTCAGCTTGTGAACAAAGGGATTTAAAACTTTGCGCCCTTTGCGTCTTCGCGGTGAATTGAATCATGCGTGACGAGAGACTCTTAGAGCGAATTTACAACGTAGAAAAAAATCCCGATAGTCGGGAGGGGCATGATCCGGCTCGCCAGATCAACTCAATCCTGAACCATCTGCAACGGGTTCTAAATACCAAACAGGGCAGTGTGCCCATTGCTGATGATTACGGGATCCCCGATTTTACCGATATGCCGGGAGCCTATTCTTCAGGGGCAAGCCATGAGGTGGAGCGGATTATCAGGCATGTCATAGAAAAATATGAACCGCGCCTGACCAGGGTGCGGGCCAGTTTTGTAACTCAGGAAGAGAATGTTCTGGCATTGCGCTTCGAAATAGATGCCAGATTGGCCACAGAAGAGAATATTCCCGTTGCCTTTCAAACAGTTGTCAATGCTGGAGGAAAGATCAGTGTCAAGGAGTAGGGCAAATCTTCAGCCTTGCAAGCGCAAGGCAAAGCTGAATCTTTGCCTCACACACTTTAAACTTTAAACCTGAAACTTGAAACTCTAACCATGTTTAACCGCTATTATCAACAGGAACTCTTTAATTTAAAAGAGCTGGCCCGGGAATTTTCAAAAGTCCATCCGGCGCTGGCTCCCATGCTCAGTGGAAAGACTTCTGACCCTGATGTGGAACGACTCATGGAAGGGGTGGCCTTTCTGGCAGGGATGCTGCGTCAGAAACTTGACGATGAATTTCCGGAAATTATTCACGGCCTGATACAACTCATTTTTCCCCATTATATGCGTCCCATTCCAGCCACGACCGTCATCTCATTCGGCCCCAGGCCCGGCCTCAAAGAGACGATCACAATTCCGGCAGGTGTTGAGATTGCCTCAATTCCCGTTGAGGGAACATCATGTATCTTCAGGACGTGCTGCAGTTTAGATGTACATCCATTGGAAATCGCAGGTGCAGAGCTTTCGGAAAGCCCCGGAAGCCCCACCAGCATCAGATTAACCCTCAGGTTGAAAGGTATGACGCTATCGCACTGGGATGTGAAAAAGCTTCGTTTTTTCCTCGGTGGAGATTATTCCGAAGCGGCAAATGTGTACTTTTTGCTGAACCATTGCCTGAGAAGGATAATTATCAGACCGGAAGAGGGGGGAAGTCCTGTCGAGCTTCCTCCCGATGCCCTTGTTCCTGCCGGCTTTTCATCTGGCGAAGCCCTCTTCCCCTATCCCGGTCAATCATTTCCCGGTTATCGACTTTTGCAAGAGTATTTTATCCTGCCGGAAAAGTTTTTATTTGTAGATCTGACAGGTCTGGATACATGGCAAAATAAAGGTGACGGATCAACTTTTGAGATTTGCTTTGAGCTGGGAAACGTTCCCATTGCAATGCCCAGGATCAGACAGGAAAATTTTGAACTCTTTGTAACACCGGCAGTTAATGTTTTTGAACATGAAGCTGATCCCATTGTGGCTGATAATCATCAGGCAGAATACCGGGTACGGCCCACTGCCAAAACTGACGGACACTACCAGATTTATTCCATCGACAGGGTCGTGGGACTTGTTCAGGGGACAGTTGAGCACCGCGAGTATTTACCGTTTGCGTTTTTTGGCCAGCACGAACAGAATGTACCTGTTTATAATGTAACCTGGAAAAAATCTCTTATTGATCAGTCTTCATCTGTCTTTTTGAGTTTGACCTATCCGTCGTCCTCGGAAATTGCTGTTTCTGAAACGCTGTCCATATCGCTGACCTGTACCAATGCGTCTCTTCCCGAAAATCTTCAACTGGGAGACATTTGTCAACCTACTCAGAATTCACCGGAGTTGATGGAATTCAAAAATATTCTTCCACCTACAACCCCGATCCAGCCCCCCATAGGAAGCAATGCCCTATGGCACTTTTTGTCACATCTTTCCGTTAATTATCTGTCTCTGGCAAATGCGGATAATATAAAAGAACTGCTCCGTCTTTATATCTTTCCGGAGGGGCGGAACAGGGCCAGGATTGCCGCAAATACAAAGCGTGTTGAAGGAATTCTGGACATTCAGGTAATGCCCATTGATCGGTTGGTAGCAGGATATATGATGCGTGGTCAGGGGATTCGAATCAAACTTCGACAGGACAATTTTGCTTCCATGGGTGACATGTTTCTTTTTGGGTCGGTCATGGATTATTTTTTAGGGGTTTACAGCAGTATGAATTGTTTTACGCAGCTTTCGGTTGAAGAAAGCATTACAGGAGAAATCTATTCGTGGCCACCCAGGATCGGCGACAGGCCCTTGTTATAAAAGATGACCTGTTAAAAAACAGTAACCGCTTTTCCTTTATTCAGGCAGTGCGCCTGCTTCGTCATTTAATCCCGAAAGATGATTTGAAAGAAGATGTTACCGGTCAATCCATCAAGGTAAGGCCGAAATTATCTCTCGATTTTCCCGGTACGGATATTGATACGATAGAGGAAATTTCAGAAACTCCACCTCTTTTCTTGCTGACCGTTACGTTTCTCGGTCTATACGGCGTTTCATCACCGCTGCCGACATTTTATACGGAAGATCTTATGGATGAGACGTCTCAGGACGTATCAGTCACCCGTGATTTTCTGGATATCATTAATGCTCCCTTTTACCGGCTCTTTTACCAATGCTGGAGTAAATACAGGCAGTATATCAAAATCATCGATGATCAGGATCCTGTCTATCTTGAAAGACTCTTCTGTTTTCTGGGTCTTGGGATAGAGAAACATCGTCAGGGAATTCCGAATACTCAAGCCCTTATTCCCCATATCGGACTTTTTACACAATTTCCCCGTTCCGCACTCGGACTTCAGACGCTTCTGGCCGACATGCTGAAAGAACCCCGTATGGAAATTATTCAATGCATACCCCGGAAGGCAAAGATTCCTGAAGATCAGCGTTTGCTGATCGGAATTTCCGGGAACCGGGTAGGAATAAACAGTTATCTTGGAAGGCAAATCGATGATCGAATGGGAGCATTTCGTATCAGGGTCGGTCCTGTTGATGCCGATGCATTTCACGGATTTTTGCCGGATACCCGCAAATTTCACGTCATGGCACAGCTTGTGCGCCTGTATCTGGATAGTCCCATGAGGTGGGAATGTGAACTGATTCTGAGGGCCGAAGAAGTCAAAACAGTGTGTCTGGGAGAACCACGGTGGTCGCGCCTTGGGTGGGATACCTGGGTGCTTTCAGAGAAAAGTAGCCATAGCGATATAAGTGTGAGATTTCAAGGGGAATAAGAAAGTTTCAAGTTTCAAGTTTAAAGTTTCAAGTTTAAAGTTTCAAGTTTAAAGTTTCAAGTTGCAAATTGAACAAGTTCGCAAAAAGTCGCCACTCCGGTGAAAGCCTGAGTCCAGAGTTTTCGTAAGTAGCTGAATGGACTGCATCCCGGCGTTCGCCGGAATGACGGAAAACGGTATTTTGGGGATTTTTTACGAATCCGTCAAGTTGGAAGTTCCAGCGATAGTAAAATTTATAAGCGAACTTGCAACTTGAAACTTTAAACCTGAAACCTGGAATCTGGAACCTGAAACCCGAAACTCTCTCTTAGAAAGGAGTACATCTCATGATTACCGTAGATATAAAATCCCTGTTAATTCATCTGAATCCGTTTTGCACAAACGTTCTTCAATCGGCGGCCGGCCTATGTGTCTCCCGTACCCATTATGAGGTCACGGTAGAGCATTTTCTTGTCAAATTTCTGGATGAACCCCAGTCTGATTTGCCTTTCATATTCCGTCAGTTTGACATGGACCCGGGCCGGGTCAAAAAGGCGCTGGAGGAAACCCTTGAGGAATTCAAGACCGGAAATGCCGCGAAACCCGTTTTTTCTCCCCTTCTTTTAGAACTCGTACAGGATGCCTGGATGATTGCCTCCATTGACCTCGGTGAAAAGACGATACGTTCGGGGGCCATTCTCCTGGCATTTTTAGCGAAACCGACCTTCTTTGCTTCAGGGCGATATGCGGATCTTTTAAAGACCATCGGCAGGGAGGCCCTGACGGCCCAGTTTTGGAATATCACCAAACATTCCATGGAAGAAAAGACAGCGGCCGCGGCTCCGGGGACTGAAGAGAGGGCGGAAAGAGCAGGAGCAGCAGGCACCGGCACTGCGCTCAGCCGTTTCTGCATGGATTTTACACAGCGAGCAAGGGAAGGGAAGATCGATCCTGTTTTTGGCAGAGATAATGAAATCCGCCAGATGATTGACATCCTGGCCAGGCGGAGAAAAAACAATCCCATCTGTGTGGGTGAAGCCGGTGTGGGAAAGACAGCTGTGGTGGAAGGTCTGGCGTTGCGTATCACAGAGGGCGATGTGCCTGATCTGTTAAAAGACGTGACCCTTCTGAGCCTCGATATGGGGCTTCTCGAAGCCGGGGCGGGTGTGAAAGGCGAGTTTGAAAACCGCCTTAAGGGGGTGATCAATGAGGTCAAGTCTTCTGAAAAACCGATCATTCTCTTTATTGATGAAGCTCATACACTTATAGGCGCGGGCGGATCAGCCGGTGGCGGCGATGCCGCAAACCTGTTAAAACCCGCCCTGGCACGGGGTGAACTGCGAACCGTGGCGGCGACAACCTGGAGTGAATATAAAAAATATATTGAAAAAGATGCCGCCCTGGCGCGTCGTTTTCAGCCTGTAAAGCTTGAAGAACCGAGCGTCGAAACGACCACCCTGATTTTGAGGGGACTTAAGGAAAATTATGAAAAGGCACATAAGGTAATTGTCAGGGACGATGCAATTCGGGCGGCAGCAGAACTGTCCGACCGTTATATTACAGGGCGATATCTGCCGGACAAGGCGGTTGATCTTCTTGATACAAGCTGTGCCAGGGTCAAGATCAATATCACTGCAAAGCCGGATGTCCTCGAGGACAAAGAACGGAGCATCCAGGCGCTGGAGCGGGAAAAGGCTGCCTTAGAGCGTGATCAACTGAATGAGATTGCCATTGATGAAGAGGATCTGGCCGAGGCAATAAAAAAAATAGCAACCCTGACCAAAGAGGCGTCCAAGTTGAAAGAGAGATGGCTCAAGGAGCAGGAAGCAGCCAATAAAGTTCTGGAATTAAGGGCCGGCATCCAGGAGCTCGGTACTACAAAAGAGGATGAAAAGAAGAAAAAGAACCTGAAGAGGGAGATGAAAAAGGCCGATCAGGTCTTGGAGAAACTACAGGAAGACAATCCGCTTATCCGCATTGATGTAAATCCTGATATAGTCGCCAAGGTAGTTTCCGACTGGACCGGCATACCACTTGGCAAGGTCTTGCGCGATCAGGCACAAAATATACTGAAGTTTGAGGATATGCTCAAAGAGAGGATCAAGGGTCAGGATCATGCCCTTAGCGCCATCAGTGAGGTGATCAAATCGTCAAAATCGGGTTTGAAAGATCCCGTGCAACCAATGGGGATCTTTCTTCTGGTTGGTCCTTCCGGTGTAGGCAAGACTGAAACAGCTTTAACTGTCGCCGATGTTCTTTTTGGAGGAGAGCGTTCCGTTGTGAGTATCAATATGAGTGAATTCCAGGAAAAGCACACCGTGAGTCGACTTATAGGTTCCCCCCCCGGCTATGTTGGATATGGCGAAGGGGGCATGCTCACGGAGGCAGTGCGCCAGAAACCTTATTCCGTTGTTCTCCTCGATGAAGTGGAGAAGGCACATATGGATGTGATGAATATTTTTTACCAGGTTTTTGATAAAGGCGTCCTTTCTGATGGCGAAGGAAGGGTTATTGATTTTAAGAATACGGTGATCTTTCTGACGAGCAACCTGGGTACGGATGTGATTACGGAAATGACCAATGGGGATGAGGTGCTTCCCGATGATGCTATCATGAGTGCCGTCAGACCCATTCTGTCCCAGCATTTCAAACCCGCGCTCCTTGCGCGTATGGCAGTGATTCCATTTTATACCTTGAGGGCCGACGCCATGAAGGGGATCGTCCGTCTCAAGCTGAACAAGCTTGCCGAGCGTCTCATGCAGAATAACAAAATGAAATTGATTTATAGTCCTTCTGTCGTAGATCAGATTACAAATCGGTGTACGGAAGTGGAAACGGGTGCAAGAAATATCGATTATATTTTGACTGGCAATATAATGCCCCGCATGTCCCAGGAGATCCTTGCCCACATGACAGAAGAAGGTATGCCTTCGGAAGTTCACCTCGATCTGAACAAAGACGGATCGTTCAAGATGGAGTTTAAAACCGAGTGAATTTTATTTCACCGCAAAGACGCAGAGGACGCAAAGAAAAACATAAAAGGACAAAAAAAGAAAAGGATTCTTTTACTTTCAACATTCAAAACTTTGCGCTCTTTGCGCCTTTGCGGTGAATAATTACAAGAGAGGTTAAAAATGGACTATCTACGCGAAAAAAAATTCGATTTTATATCCTCTGCCTTTCCGGCGGATACTTTCGGCGTGGTGCGATTCAAGGGAACCGAGGGATTTTCCATGTGCTATGAGTTTGAGATAGATCTGGTTTCCAAAAATGCTGAAATAGATCTGACCGAAGTTCTCAAAAATCCAGCCACCTTCACCATATTGCGAGAGGACGGTGATATTCCTTTTCAGGGCATCCTGACACAATTCGAGCAGCTCCACGAGGTGGATGAATATGTCTTTTACCGTGCCGTCCTGGTGCCGAAACTGTGGTGGCTTTCCCTGACCCACCACAACCAGGTCATTTTGAACAAGGTCGTACCGAAAGTAATCGAGGAAATCTTGACAGACGGCGGCCTCACGACCCTTGATTTTGAATTCAAACTGCAAAAAGAATATCCAAAGTGGGAATATATCTGCCAGTATCGTGAGAGCCATCTCAATTTTGTCTCCCGGTGGATGGAGCGGGAGGGGATGTATTACTATTTTGAGCAGACAGAAGGTGGTGAGAAGGTAATCATTACCGATACGAAACTGGCTCACACGGACATGTCCGAGGGGAAGACCATGTATTATTCCCCACCATCCGGCTTGGCTGAGTTTCACCGGGAAGAGGTGATCCACGCCTTTATCTGCAAGCAGAAGATGCTACCTAAGACACTACGGCTGAAAGATTATAACTACCGCACACCTTCTCTGGAAATTTCAGGCAATGCCGAAGTTTCAGCACAAGGCAGGGGAGAAATCTATATCTATGGTGAGCATTTTAAAACCCCGGATGAAGGAAATCAGCTTGCAAAAATCAGGGCGGAAGAATTCCTATGTCAGGAGAAATTATTTCACGGTGATAGTACCATTCCTTATCTGAGACCGGGATATCTCTTTGACCTTGAGGATCATTACAGGGAAAGCTTCAACCGGAAATATCTTACAATTGAACTGCAACACGAAGGTAGCCAGACGGCCTTTCTCCTGGCCGGTATTCAAAAAGGGCTTTCCGAAGTGGAAGAACAACCCTATTATCGGAACAGCTTTGTGGCCATACCTTCCGATGTCCAGTATCGCCACGAGCGTAAAACGGAGAAACCACGTTTTTATGGCACATTAAACGCGAAGATCGATGCCGCGGGGAGCGGCAAATATGCGGAACTGGATGACCAGGGTCGATACAAGGTTATACTGCCCTTTGATATGAGCGGCAGGAAAGACGGCAAAGCTTCAACCTTCCTGCGTATGGCCCAGCCTTATGCCGGTTCCGACCATGGTATGCATTTCCCGTTGCATAAGGGTACAGAGGTGCTTCTTACATTTGTTGATGGAGATCCTGATCGCCCAATCATTGCTGCCGCGGTGCCCAATCCTGAAATGCCGAGCATAGTCAACACGGGGAATCCAACCGGGGCCGGCTTTAAGTCGGCAAGCGGCAACCAGATATCAATGCAGGATAATGAAGGGCATGAAAGGATTTTAATCGGTTCCGGCGATGGCAAAACCCGCATTATATGCGGGGCGGGGAGCGATTCGAAACTGCTGACGCAGAGTGACTATCAGGCGAATTGCGCCGATTATTATATGACCCTGGCAACCTACGGCACCACAATTGCGAACTCTTTCAGCTGGAGTGCCATGTCTGGTTCACTGGTACCCCAGGTCGGGATTAACCTTCTCAAACGGTGGAGCCAGGAAGTGGCTGAATGCGATGAACTGGGACACCGGATGGGTGCCATTGATAAAGATACGCATTTTAAAAACTGGACAAAGACCCAGGAAACCCTTCTCTCGGTGACACCCTCGGTTCTGGGGGTCATGTTTAACGGCTGGATCATGTCTTCCATGGCAAAGCATTTAAAGGAAAAAGGTCTGGTGAGAGATGACAGCGAATTCGGTAAGAGTGCACAGGAATTTACCGCAAAGTTTAAAGACAAAGGATTGATGAACAAGTGGAAATGGATTACGGAGCACACCAGCTATCTGCAATTAGTTGCCCGAGCATACGGATTTGGTACAGCAGGTTCGTATGGGGTTGCCCTTGTTTCCCATATCCCGCAAAAGTTAGGAAAGTGGAAATCGTCTGATTTCGTAAAAGGTCTTATCGATCCTCGATGTGCTTCGTTAATAAAGTTAAACAAGGCGTCGCCCGATGTACTCATTGCGTCAACGTCGGGGCATGTTGATATTGCCGGCGATAAGGGTATTCACCTTTATTCTGGTGAGGAACTCCATATTGAAGCACTTGAAGAAGCAACGATACAAAGTAAGAATCTGATATTAACCGGGGAAGCTCGGGGACGGAAAGGGCTGATTGCCATAAACAGAGACAATGAACCCAAAGTCGAGCTTGAAATGAAGCAATCTAGAATCATTCTCGATGATATCACGGGTATTAAAGAGAGCACCGGGGCATCGCTGATAAAACTCAATGTTCATCCGCTTGATAAACCGGACGACATTATTGGCACGATACAGATTAAAAACCCTAATGCCGGTTATTCCGCAAAGACACAGGCGACGGAAATCACGCTGGAGAATGAAAAATGCCTCGTAAAACTGGACAGCGTAAAGGATAAGTTGGAACTCAGTATAAGACAAGATAAAAAATCTGATCCTATCGCACAGATCGAAATGGATCTTTCGGCAAAAAGAATCAGAGTGGTGGCAGAGACAGCCGTCGAGATCGATACTGCGGGGGTAAAGATAGGACAGGGTGCGCAAACGTGTAAATCTGTTCAGGTGGGTTCCGATAGTACACGCATTAATTTCAGAGGAAGCGAATTTAATTTTAACGGCAAAAAGGTCAAACTCGGTTGAATAGGTACGGCATGAACATTCATAAGCAGGATGTACACTCAGTTTTTTCAAAGGTATTTCAGGTGAAGAGTGAAAATTACCTGGCCATTACAATCATGAGCGCCTTTCCGTTCGACCGACCGTCTGAAATGCTGGACGAGAGCGATCTTTGGAGCGCCGCCGGTTCCGCCCTGTCGAACCATGATGTTCTTGATATGTTTATGCCCAAGCAGAAAGCTGAGGTCCTTGCAGCAGGGAAATTTCTCAGCCCTGGCAGGAAGCCCGTTCCGGCAGGCAGTGCGCGAATTTCAGTTGGGTCTGTTAATAAAACACTGCATATTTTCGGTGATCGTTACTGGTTAAAAAAGGCTGGTGTAGTGAGCGGCATTTCGGATCCGCAGCCGATGACCGAAATGGAAATTACTTATGTAAACGCATTTGGTGGACCCGGCTACAAACAAAATCCACTGGGAAAAGGAACAGAGGAACAAGGTTCTGAGGACGCGATACCCCTGCCAAACATAGAGTATCCGGATCAACTAATCGGATCTCCGTCCGATCGCCCCGAACCGGCCGGTTTCGGACCGCTGGGACCGGATTGGCAGCAGCGATCCGTAAAACTCGGTACCTACAATCAGAAGTGGCTCGAGACACGTTGGCCCTGGTTTCCTGAGGATATGGACTGGACGTATTTCAATGCCGCACCGGAGGATCAGCAAAATGACGGATATTTTCGTGGCGATGAACAGGTTATTATAGAAAACATGCATCCAGAACGGCCCGCCATTAAAACAACCCTTCCCGAACTTCGAATGAGGTGTTTTGTCCAGCAAGATATTGAAGGAAAAGAGATTTTCAAAGAGTTGAAAATCCGCCTGGATACCATATGGTTGTTCCCTGAACAAGAAATGGGTGCTCTCATCTGGAGAGCGACAACAGAGGTAAAAAATGAGGATGCCACGGATATCTCCGTGGTTGTTATCGGTCACGAATTGTTTGCCGACGAGGAAAGGCCTCTCGAATACTATAAAGATCTGCTTTATATGGAAGCCATAGAAGAACCTGAGCTTCCTGAACCTCCGGAAGAGGTAGAACCCGAAACAATAAAACGACCGGAAAAACCAAAGGTGAAGGAACCGGAGATCGATCCTGAAACGCAGGCGATGATCAAAGAACTGGAAGAGAAAATTGCCGCCTCGGAAAAAGCACTAATGAATGAGCTTAAAGAAAGAGGCATCGATATAGAACAACTCATGAAAGAACTGCCTGTTGCCGCCGGTGTGACTATCCCGGCAGTCACTGAAGCACCGGGAGAATTATCGCTTCAGTATCTTGAGAAGGAGCTTGCCCGGGGAGAGGCTGAGTTGCAAAAGATTTTTACGGGTATGGGGGCAGATCCGAATAGACTTATGGAAGCTTTAGAGCAGAAAGAACCCCTTTCAACCAAAGAACTTATCGAAAAAATGCAAGAGGCGGGTATCAACGATCCCGAGACGGAAAAATACCTCCTCGAAATGGAAAAAGAACAGGAGGAAGCAGAAAGAGAACTTGCCGTATTACTTGAAGAGGAAGAAAAAAGGGAAGCGGAGCTGAAAAAAGGAGAACCGCCTGAGAAAGAAGCAGCAAAAGAAGGGCTCGAACCGGAAATAGAAGAATCATTAACCCGGGAAAAGGTTGTCGAAGATTTCAATAATGGTAAAAGTTTTGCCGGGAAGGATCTTTCAGGACTTGATTTGTCCGATCTTGATCTCAGCCGCATAGACCTCAGAGGGGCAATTCTGGAAAATATCGATTTCGCCGGGACAAATTTAACGGGAACTATTTTGTCCGGAGCTGTTCTGGCAGGGGCATCCCTGTTTAAAACAACACTTACATCTGCAAAAATGGATGGATGCAGCCTCAACAGAGTACAGGGGCATCAGGCAAATATGTCTCATTCGGATCTGCGTGGCGCCGATATGACTGAAAGTGATTTTTCACAGGGAAATTTCGAGAAGGCATGTATGGATAATGCAATACTGGAAAATTCGAAACTTGAGGGCGCCCGTTTTGAAGGAGCCTCGGCTCAATGGACCGTCTTTACCGCCGCAAATTTACAGAAAACCAACTTTCGAGGAGCCGATGTCACGAGGGCCGATTTCACAGATGCCGACATTCGGGATGCAGACTTTGCAGAAACAGAGGCCCACTCGGCCACATTCGAAGGCGCGACGGGGAAGTTTGTCAATTTTGAAAAGGCGGATTTACGGAAAAGCCGGGCCGACGAAGGCACATTTCTTGAGAGAGCTAATTTTCAGAAGGCGGATCTTTCCGAGGCGAACTGGGCGGGTGCTAATCTGACTTTGTCAAATCTCCGTTTTGCAACACTCAATATGACTGATCTATCGAATTGCAACTTGCCGGGTTCTGATTTTTATCGGGCTGTGGCAAAAAAAGCAAAGTTCAGCAGGGCTGATCTGACCGATGCCAACATGACGTCTATCAACCTGTTCCGGGGAGATCTGACCAAAGCGAAACTCGTACGTACCGACCTGAAGGGTTCAAATCTCTTCGAGGTCGAGTTTTTAAAGGCTCGGGTACAGAAGACCAATTTCCAGGATGCAAACCTCAAAAGAACCAAATTGGCCGGATGGGTGCCGAAATGACAAAGGAAGAGCTGATAACAAAGATCCGGGGTAGTGAGGTCATAACCTCTGTAGATTTGTCCGGCATGGATCTTTCTGGAGAAGATCTGTACGGCGCTCTTTTTGAGGGTGTGGTGTTTAGAGAGGCACAATTAGCAGAAGCCGGGCTCTCCGGTGTCACTTTCAAAAATTGTGATCTGACAAAGGCCGATTTGTCTTGGGCTGATCTTACCTCTGCCACGCTTTCGGCTTCGAACTTTTCCGGGGCCAATTTGACACGTTTAGAACTCGGTGAAGCGAGGATAACGGATTGTAATTTTACGGGGGCCGATTTTACCGAGGCCGGTTGTGCCGGGATAGATTTCACAACCAGTCGGATTGACGGAGCCACATTCGTTAAAACTGATCTTTCCGGTGCCGACGTGAGCAAGCAGAATCTGTCAGGGTGTATTATGACGAACGCGGATTTAAAAGGTTGCAATTGTATGCAAACGAATTTTTCACAGGCAGATCTGACCCAGGCCAATCTTGCGGAAGCCATACTGACAAATGCAAGGCTCGATAACATACAAGCCCACGCCGCGGACTTTACTCGTGCTCAAATGAACAATGCATCATGTCGAAATGCATTTATGCGGGGGTCTTTTTTCGAAGAAAGCGAAATGACTCTTGCTGATTTCTCTAACAGCGATCTCACCGGTTGTATCTTATCTCGAGCAGTCTGTCGGAGTACAAAGTTTGTCGGGGTCAACCTGACATTCGCCGATCTATCTCATGCTGATCTTGAATTCGCTGATTTTACTCAGTCTGATCTGGCGGGGGCGAAGCTGCATCGCATCAGAGAAAAAGACACTCTCTGGAGAGGCTCCAATAAAGATCAGGCCCACGGGACGGATCCGGATCTGGCTGAAGCGGAGGAATGGCAGCCGGTTTATTAACGGAGTATTTGAAAAAAGGAGCGAGGTGTAAATATGTTTGCGTCAACGAAAGAGGCGGGGCAACTGATGGGAGTGCCCGATGTATGTAACGTCCCAAGTCCCGTCGGCCCGATTCCCACACCGTTTCCCAACATGGCTATGTGTAATCAGGCCAGTGGCGGCACTGTTTCGATGGCCGTAAAGATCTGTATGAAGGAAGCGTTGACGAAAAAAACCGAGATTCCCCGGAGCATGGGTGATGAGGCCGGAACTGCAGGAGGGCTTATATCGGGCATGAACATGGGTCCCGTTAAATTTACATCAGCGAGTACGAAGGTTAAATTCGAGGGTCAGTACGCCGTCTATCTGGGCTGCCAGACCGCCCACAACGGAAACAATGCCAACTGCCCCGTGGGTAGTCAAATGGTTCCCAGTCAGACAAAAGTCATGATTGGCGGATAGCAGAGATTTTTTGAGGTGAGAACGATGGAAAGATTAGCCCGTAATATGGAAAGTGAAAAAATTGAGTTGTTCGATGGTCGAGTAAAAATGAGGGATGGCGATTTTTTCTGGGTGGAAACATCCAGAGGACTTCGCAAATCCAGGAAATCAGTGAGCTGTCTTATTGAGCCTCTTATAAGCGATGAAATTCTGCTTTTGTCTAACCGGAATGGAAAATCATATATATTGTCTGTGTTAGAAAGGGAGCGGGAGGTAAAATCGGACATAATCTTCAAGGGAGATGTTTCCATTAAGGTGAAAAACGGCGACCTGGATTTTGTAGCTCAAAAACTTGATCTCAAAGGAGATGATATCACTCTCGCTTCGGAGGGACTGGATATCCGATCTTTGCGCGGTAAGGCCAGTATTCACGATTTCACATTTCTTGGCCAGGTGTTTCGCGGCAATATCAATGCTGTTAAGATTGTCTCAAAAACGGTGACTTCGATAACCGAAAGACTTATCCGGAAAGCCAGAGAATCCTATTGCTGGATTGAGGGTCTGGAACAGGTTAAGGCCGGACGCATCAAGTACTTTGCCGAAAATTCTCTCTTCATGAAGGGTAAACGCTCCAGTCTGATGGCAGAGAAGAAGGTCAGGATCGACGGAGAAAAGATTCATTTAGGGTAACGACAGCGAAAAAACAATCATTGAAAGGATCAGGCGATGAAAAAGGTATGGATCACGTCACTGGGTCGCGATGAAAGTCAAGTCCAGAAAACCATGAAGACTCTCAAAACCTATGCTATTGACGCAAATGGTCATTTCTGGCTGGATGATCTGAAAAAGATGGCCTGGCTGGGCCCAAGGGAAGAACTAATCAAGGATGATACTGCCCTGTGGATTATTCTTTCATCGGATATAGAGCTTGCCACTGAGTCGGTACGCTATGGTCTTTCCATGCTTGCCCTGTCCGTGCAGGCCGTCAGGGGTCATAGTTTTCCCATTGTTTTTCTTTATGACGGTCAGATCCCGTCAATTGATACATTGCCCACACCATTTCAAGGCGCTGAAATTTTTGCTGTTGATAATCCTGCTATCGGCGCCAAACTGGTGGCAAGAGCCAATATGCCTTTAAAAAAGGTTTCTGCAGAATATCGTCTCGATATTTATGCCATGGCCCAGCTCGGCCAGTGGTTTGAGGTTGGTCCTTTTGATTCTGATTGGGAAGGAACCATGTTCGGGGTTTGTGGGGGAGAAATAGACGCTCACGGCGTGGGGCCCGCGGGCAAACTTCCGGAAAAGGCTGTCCTTGAATATCCCATGCAGGGGTTAAAACTTACCCTGGGAGAAAGGGAATACGTAGCTTGGGCTGTCCAGAATCGGTTGGATGCCGGGTCATCATATTATGTCCGGATCAAGGGAGAGCCCCAATCTGTTTTATTTGGTACGTTAGCCGAAAGTGACGACGCGGAAGTCTATGTCCTGAATCTCCAATAAGAGGTTCTCGATCACCGAAGATCTCATTTTACCCCCCTATAAGGCACTTGCGTATATTATGCCATTGACCGCTTTTTACCCATACATACTTGTCCCAGAAAAGCCTGTCGCTTAGATAGTATTTTTCTCTTTTACTGCGTTTGAGATATTTTTTAAATTGTCCCGGTCCACCATTGTACATGGCATAAATAATCCGGGCAAGCGTATCGTTTTCAAGCGGTTTTTCAAGATTTAATCTCTTCATTTTTCTTAAAGCATATCTGCAGAAATAGCGATCAATAATTTCGCAGCCAACCATGGCATTATAATGGATATCCCATCTCAGGTGATCGTAATTATATATGCCCCGCCACACGCGCTCGTTTATCTGCATCAGACCCACCGATGTACCGTTGTAAGATCGAAGATAAACCACGTTTCCTTTTTTAATCCTGAATTGCCGGAAACAACTTTCCTGCCACGCCGAAGCAAGAACAATCAGCCGGTAAAGATAGTGGTAATGATCCGGCATCTTGCTCTTTTTCAAAGTGGAATCAGAGGCATCCGTCAACAGGGCCTTTATACGTTCAAGATAAGAATCCAGATCTTCCCGGTAAAAGACCCAATTATTTATATTGTCATTCATCATTGTTGGATCATTTTCTTCCGCCCATGCTTTTGAACAGAAAAGATCTGTCATATTATATGGCAGAGGTCTTTTATAATCCCGCATCGACATGGGCTTTTTATCGTTAGTTTCCAATTTGTCGGAATCAGGTTTTGATTCCGGGGGTTCAAGGCCAAGAATCTTTTCCAGTTCCCCGTTGACGTTGGTACTGTAATCAAGGATAACCGGCTTTCCCTTGCTTAACAGACTTGCCATACGTATAAGGCTGTCGCGGTTGATTTCAATCCCTGAATCAATGCTAATTTTATCTAATGCAACTAAGGTATCGGAAATTGTAAAAAAGGCAAGGTAGCTCATAAGGTTTTTTGACGGTTCATCACACAGGTGATTTCTGAAAACGGGCGATAACTCTTCCCACGCCGTTATGAATTGTTGCCTGACGAAATCCCTTCCAAGGGTTCCATTTGACAATTCGGAAATAAAAGAATGCCGGGTTTCCAGCAGTGTATCCAGAAGTATCTGTCGATCATCATCTGATAGAGGTTTCTTAATAAGCGAATTGAATATGTAAACGAGAAACGAGTCCCATGCCTCCCAGGTTTTTGTGATTTCTTTTATTTCTTCTTCGGAAACGGCTTCCTTTCCGACATCCCTGACTTTTGCGAAAATATCCTCTGTTTCCGCAAGAATGAAAATCCTCAATGCATCAGGATCTGAAAATACCTTTCCAGTCCTCATGCTGTAAAGCATCTTTTCTGCGAGGAAACGCAAGTCTGGAGGAAATAATTCGGAGATAAGTAATTTCAGTTCTGATACAGGAGGTGCTAAATTGATAGTGATGTGATTTAAATAATCATAGACCCAGGTTTCGATAAGTTCTCGTACGATGCCGGTCACTTTTGCAGGTTTACGTTCCCTGTCAAGGAGGACGGAATCGATGGTGTCAAATGACAGCGTCCATTTCTTATCTTCAATTTTGGGATTCTGAATTAACAGTATGTAACCTTCCCATTTTACAGGCTTAGTGCATTTATTTTTTTGGTAAGTGCCTGCACGGACGTGAACTTTCGTTTCGAATTGGATACGCGAATTCCTCATCGTAAAACGGGGGTTCGAAAGCGTTATTTTTCTGCATCCGTTGTTGACGTTTAGCACTGTTGCCGTCTGATCAGAATCAGTAAAGGCTGTGTAAATAACCAATGATCGCAATAGTTGATAGTCAATCGTTATTGGCAGCGAAACGGTGGTTCCCGGAAAAGCTTTAGCCGGCAAAAGGAAAAGAAAACTCAAAAGCAGCGCAAAATAAAAGACCTGATTTTTTAGATTAAGCTTCATTTTGAAAATTCTCACTGAACATCCCGCTTGTAGCGAATTATATAATTACGGAGGCGCTAAGAAAGTTTAATAAAGATGAAGCATATATGTCAAGGTTGAATATTAAATAGGGACAGCGCCCTTTTTTATTGACATGTGAGTATTACAATTATATTATTTTGCCATGCCACGAGTCGCACGTGTTGTTACCAGAAATTACCCCTATCATGTAACGCAAAGGGGTAATTACCAGCAGACTATTTTTGAATCTGAAGAAGATTACAGGCAGTACCTTGCATGGCTTAAGGAATATTCAGAAAAATATTCTCTGGATATCTGGGCGTACTGTTTGATGAGCAATCACGTACATTTTGTTTGTGTGCCACGAAATGATGATTCTCTGGCCCGGGCCCTTAATACCCTTCATATGCGGTATTCCCAGTATTACAATAGAAAAAAGAGAGTGACAGGGCATCTATGGCAAGGCCGATTCTTCTCATGTATTCTTGATGAAGAGCACTTGTATGCTGCAATTCGGTATGTGGAGAACAATCCCGTACGGGCAGGGGTAGTGCATGAACCTGAAAGCTATAAATGGTCAAGCACACGAGGCCATTGCGGCATTGTGTCAGACGAGATTCTATCAGATACGTGTTACCTATGTGATGAGATTGATGACTGGTCCAAGTATTTAAGGGATAGTGAGCCGCAGGAAGTCATAGAAACATTGAGGAAGAACGTAGCATCGGGTAGACCCTGCGGTGACGAGGATTTCATAAAAAGCATTGAGAAAATAGTTGGAAGGCCTCTCAGGGTTTTACCGCGGGGGAGGCCCAGAAAGCGATAAAAGGGCGCTGTCCCTATTTAAAGTGAAATGGTACCCCCGGCGTGATTCGAACACGCGACGCCCGGATTAGGAATCCGGTGCTCTATCCTACTGAGCTACGGGGGCACATATTTGTTTAAAGGTGGAATTTCTAACATTATTTAAAATGGGTGTCAATATCAATTGCTCTCACCGTATAGAGTCTTTATTCACAACAACTACGTTTTTTGTGTAGATATTGAAAGGCTAAGGGATAAAGGCTAAGGGCTGAAGGAAAAACCTTTAGCCTTCAGTCCTCATTGCTCAACCCTTTGCGGCTTTGCCGCTTTAAACAGTGGGTCTCTATGATTCTTTCTTCGGAAAAATCGTATAATCGGAGGTAATCTGCCGTCGTCCCTTCAATGGCGTCCCGGGGAAGGAGGCCGATCAGTTCGGACTCGAGGATGCCTACACCATATTCTTCGGCCTTTTCTTTTACCGTATCGAAAACTGTTCGGATGGAAGTCTTTTTATAGTTGGTAAGGTTCATAGAAACCTGGGCGATATTTCTGCTTTTCAACAGCACACCCATGGCCTGTACATGTTTGAGGCCGCCGCTCGATTGTCGTATCGATTTGGCGATTTTTCCGGCTACATCTATGTTATCCGTATCAAGGTTGATATTAAAGGCTATGAGAGGATTTCTGGCCCCGACTGCCGTTGCCCCGCTTCGAGGATTAAAGATTGCAGGTCCTGTATCGGGGTGCCACAAGGGATCGCTTATCCTGTCTTTCAATGCTTCATATCCGCCTTTTCTGATAAAGGGTAATCTTTTTCTGGATGGATTCAGCGCGGCTTCACCGTAAAAATAGACAGACACGTTATTTCTTTCCGCAAAAGCCCGGCCGAATCGGTGCGCGACTTCTACAGCTTCATTCATATTCATACCCTTTATGGGAATAAATGGTACAACATCCACAGCCCCGTTTCGGGGGTGGAAGCCCTTGTGTTTTCTCATGTCGATAAGCTCTAAAGCCCTGTCGCAGGCAGCCGATGCCCCTCTTTCCACATCTTCCGGCATACCGATGAACGTTATCACGCTCCTGTTGTGATCCTGGTCCATGCTGAAGTCCAGAATTTTAACACCACTTACTCGGCGCAACGCTTCTACAATATTGTTAATCGTATCTTTATTCTTCCCCTCGCTGAAGTTGGGAACGCATTCAAGAATTTTCATTTTTTCACACCTGGATTATCTTTGTTTCCGGGAGTACAACGCATGTAAGATAGCCGCCATAAACAGCTCCCGTATCGATTCCTATTTTGTTGGGTTGAATTAGCGGTTCAGAGAGTGGAGTATGTCCAAAGACAACAATTTTGCCAAAATCGTGATAAGATCTCATAAATTCATACCTGATCCACGTCATGTCATCAATATTTTGTTTTTCCAGGGGAATGCCCGGTCTCAGGCCGGCGTGAACAAAAATATAATCTTCGGTTTCGTAATACGGTAAAAGAGACTTAAAAAATTCTAAATGGTCATCCGGAACGTTTATCTTTTTTCCTTCCTCCGTTTCAACAAGACCATAGGAAGCGGCTGTGGTTTCGCCGCCGTTAAAGTAGAAAAGATCACCGTCCATACGATAGAAATAAAAATTGAGAAAAGTCTGTTCGTGATTTCCCAGGAGACAGATAACATTTTTATATTTCTTTTTAAGATCGAGGACATAATCGACCACCCCTTTGGGATCAGGTCCTCTGTCTATATAGTCTCCGATAAACACTAATGTGTCGTCTTCCTTATCAACTTCGATGCGTTTCATCATTGTATCGAGTTTATCGAGACAGCCGTGAATGTCACCTATGGCGAATATCTTTCCCATTTCCGTGCTTCGTATTTTAGTGAGACCTTTTCATAACCCCCGCTTTTGCCCAATTTTGGTCTTTGCGAGGAGCAAAGCGACGCGGCAATCTCGTGGCTTATCAATATTATGAGATTGCTTCGTTTCGCTCGCAATGACAATACTGGGGTTATGCAAAGGTCTCTTATTGCAGGTAGTCACTCAAGCAGGGCATTCACGAATTCTTCACTTTTAAACACCCGCAGGTCATCTACGCCCTCGCCGATACCTATGTATCTGATTGGGATGTTCATTTCTTTTGCGATTCTGATGACGATTCCTCCTTTTGCCGTTCCGTCCAGCTTGGTAAGAACTATTCCCGTAATGCCTATTTCCTCATTGAACAGCTTTGCCTGTGAGATGGCATTCTGGCCGGTAGTAGCATCGAGGACAAGCAGTGTCTCGTGAGGAGCGCCCTCCAGTTCTCTGCCCATAATGCGTTTCGTCTTTTTCAGCTCTTCCATGAGATTAACTTTTGTGTGGAGCCTCCCCGCAGTATCGATAATAATTGCGTCTGTTTTTCTTGACCTTGCCGCGTGTATAGCATCGTAAACGACCGCGGAGGGATCCGCACCCATCTTCTGTTTTATCAGGGGAACATCCGCTCTCTGACTCCATATCTCAAGCTGCTCTATGGCAGCCGCCCTGAAGGTATCTGCCGCGACGAGCATAATGGAATTTCCGGCCTTTTTGAAATGGTGAGCCATTTTCCCTATAGTCGTTGTTTTCCCCGTTCCATTGACTCCTAATACCATGATCGTATAGAGTCCATTATGGGGAATTTGCAGAGGCATTTCACTTTCTTTGAGGATGTTGATCATGTTTTCCTTCAAGATCTGCTTGAGTGCCTCCGGACTTTCGAGTTCCTTTCTCTTTGCCCGGTCTTTCATTTCCTCGATAAGATCATAGGTGAAAGCCGGGCCCAGATCGGCCATGATAAGGATTTCTTCCAGGTCTTCGAAGAGATCTCTCGTGACAACCTTCTCGCCGAAGATCATTTCATCGACGTTTTTGACGAAACCTTTTCTTGTCTTGGATAATCCTTCTTTCAGTTTTTTGAAGAAGCCTTCTCCATTTTTATTATTGTTTTCCATTTTCACAATTCCATGATTATTTTTGAATCTTATTACATTTTTTACCGGAAGATGTAAAGAGTGCTGCGAAGTATTAATTAGTGTTCATTCAGAAATGAGTTTTTCAAAAAATGGATACTAATCAGTTTCCAATTCAGAAATTAGCAATTTTTAGTAAGGTCAAGGAAATCAAGGAATTGCGCGGAGGCGTACTAATGTACGCCGCACAAACAATCCCGCAGATTGACGCAGAGATTGCGGAAAAGGGCCATTTCTGGATGGAAACTAGTTCAGACTGACAGCCATAGAGGAGGTTATTCCGTGTTTTTCCATTGTAATACCGTAGAGGTTGTCGGCAACCTCCATGGATCTCTTATTGTGGGTTATAAAGATGATCTGGGAATTTTCTGAAATTTCTCTTACCAGTTTCTTAAACAGTTCTACGTTTGAATCGTCCAGTGCCGCGTCCACCTCATCGAGGATAAGAAATGGTGATGGTTTATATATAAGGATAGAAAAGATCAGAGCCACGGCAGAAAGGGCCTTTTCGCCGCCCGATAAGAGGGATATGTTCTGACGCTTCTTCCCCGGTATTTGGATATCAATGTCGACGCCGGTTTCCAGCATATTCGATTCATCCGTAAGCCTCAGTTCTCCTTTGCCGCCGGGGAACAGCCTTGGAAAAACCCGCCCAAAACAGCGGTTTATCTCTATAAATGTTTCCGAAAACCTCTTTTTGGAAACCCTGTTCATCCTGGTAATGGTCTTTTGTAATGTATCCAGCGAAGCATTTAAATCCTCGATCTGAGTTGTTAAAAAATCGTATCTTTCTTTCAGCTCCTCGTATTCGGAAAGGGCGAGGAGATTTACTTCACCAAAGTCGTCTATTCTTTTTCTGTCCTGCTCAAGTTTTGTTCTTAACTCTTTTGCGGCAATTTCATCGAGTTTATTGACATTCGGCAGTAACATATCCAGATCGGCATGAAATTTTTCATAAGCACCCTTTTTTAAGGTATCGATATGCAGGGCTAACTCCTGGATTTCCATTTCCAGTTTGTTCAGATCCTTTGTCAGATTTTCAAGGTTTCCCTTTGTCTCCCTGGTTTCAGCCTCTTTTTCCTTCAGAACCATTTCCTTTTCGCCGTGCAGCTCTCTCTTTTTTGCAAGCTCACATTCGATGGTCTCGTGGTCTTTGTAAAGTGTTTGGAGGTTTTCCTCTTCCTCGTTAACGTTCTTCCTGATCCGGGCAACCTCTATTTCAGAGTTTTCCGCATCATGAATATTCGATTCGATTTCATCCGTAATATCAGATATTGCGTTATTAAGCCTTGTCTGTGTCCCAGCGTTTGAATTTATTTTTTCTTCGAGTGAGGTCAGAAGAATCTTTTTTTCCGTCAGGTTCTTCTCTCTTTCCTCCAGATCGGTTTTTACCTTATTCCATTTTTCCTGCAGTGCGGAAATCGATTCATTCGCTTCTCTTTCTTTGCTTTCATGGAGTACTATTTCTTTTTCGATATGGTTTATTTTTTCCTTTGCTTCCTTTTCTTCGGATTCCAGACCTTCTTTATTGAATGTAAGGACGTTGATTCTTTGCTCGATCCATTTAATTTCCCCTTCCGACCGTTCAACATCCTTTTTCCTGCTGTTGACTTTCAATTCCGCTTTATGAATATCTGATCGTAGTTCATCGAGTTCATTGCTCAGTTGGGAAATGAGGGTGCTTGTTTCGTTTTTCCTTATTGTTTCACTTTCCAGAGGCATGGCGAGTTGGTTAATCTCACGCTCCAGTTCCGATATTTCTCTTTTATTGCGAAGCAGACTGCTGCCGCCGTTTATGCCGCTCCCGCCGGTTAAAATTCCGTGAGGGCTTATTACATCTCCTTCAGGAGTTACAAATGTTCCGATGAAACCGTTTTGTCGCCAGAGGCCTACCCCTGTATGGAGATCGGGGATTAATAAGACATCTCCCAGGAGAAAATCGACGATACACTTGAAATCTTCCTTCGCCTGAACAAAGGTATCCAGTTTGACAATTCCTTCGATATGATCTGAAGAACTGGAGTTTGTGAAGTGATTTCTCACCCTCAAAGGAACAAAATGTCCCCTTCCTGATGAATGTTTCTTCAGATAATCAATGGCCTCGATGCCGTCTTCCTGACTTTTTACGACAACGTACTGGAGCTTTTCGCCGAGGACCGCCTCTACGGCAGCTTCATATTCTTTCGGAACATCAATATGATCGGCGACTAATCCACAAATTCCATCGACGGGAAGGCCACCTTCTCGATTTGCCTTTAATATGGATTTAGTACCCTCGTTACACCACTCATACCCCTCTTGAAACTCCTTCAAGGAGGCCAGCCGTGATGTCTTTATCCCGGTTTCCTCCTTGATTCGCGCGATGTTTTCATCGATAGCTTCCAGATTGTTTCTGGATTCTTCAATCTTCCCCTGTATAATATTTTCCTTTTCTCTGAGTACCTCAATCTTTTCCACGTCTGATGTTAAGCCGGATTTTAAAGCGGCAAGGGTATTTTTTACCGATTTGAGTTTTGCGGAGTTTTCACCCAGGTCTTTCGTTTCCCTCCCGATTTTCTTTTTCAGATCTTCTATTCCACCGGTGAGTGTGGTCAGCATATTCTTGAGCCTGGCGTGTTCCGTTGCGATATGGAAATTCCCGGCCTTTCCCTGCTCCAGTTCACCGGCCAGTCTCGCTTCTGTATCCTTCAGGTGATCTACACCTCCCTGGCTTACGGAAATCGAATTTTTCACATCTTCTGTTTTCCTGTCCGCTTCCGCTATCAGAACCCTGAGAGTACTTAGCTCCTTTTCCATTGACTCCTTCCGCTCACGGAACGTTTCAATTTCTGACAGATTCCTTTCCTTCTGTGCCTTTATATCCTCGATCTTTCCTTTAAAGAATTCTATTTTCTGTTCGTCCATATTGATTTTGTTCTTTACGCTGTAAAATCTCTCCTGCAGGTTCGCGATTGATCCCTCATCCTCTAAAAGTTCCGACTTTACATCTTCTATCAAGGCCTCCAGTGACTGCAGATTTGTCTTAACCTGTATGGATTTTTCATTCAATGACTCACGTGAATTTTTAAGTATTTCTATCCGTGATGTCAGATCAAGATAGGCCTGCAGAGACAGGGTAAGCTCGGTTTCCTTTATGTTTTTCCTCAGGGCCTTGTATCTTTCAGCTCTTTTTGCCTGCCGTGACATGGAATTCATCTGCGTCTTTACTTCACTCGTGATGTCTTTCAGGCGGGCAATATTCTGCCTTGTCGATTCCATCTTTCGGGTCGCGGATTCTCTTCTGCTTTTGTATTTTTTTATACCCGCTGCCTCTTCGATGAATTCTCTTATATCTTCGGGTTTGGCTTCGATCAGCTTTGAAATGCTTTCCTGCTCGACTATTGAATATGTCCTGGCGCCGACACCCGAATCCATAAAGAATTCCCGTACGTCCAGCAGACGGCAGGGCACCTTGTTTATCTGATATTCACTCTCGCCTTCACGGAAGATCTTTCTTGAGATCATGACCTCGGAACAGTCGGCGTATTGTCCGGGGAATGTTCGACCATCCTTTTCAAGGATTATAGACACCTCGGCCAGACCGACAGGGGCGGCATCATCACTTCCGTTGAAGATGACATCTTCCATCTTCTTCCCGCGGAGAGTCTTTACCCTCTGTTCACCCATGACCCATCGGATCGCGTCAACGACATTGCTCTTTCCGCATCCATTGGGGCCGACGATAGCGCTGATGCCGTCGGAAAAATTAAAAAGGGTTTTATCTTTGAAAGATTTAAAACCGAGTATTTCCAATCTTTTCAGTTTCATCCAGGAAAATCCTCCAGCAAGCTTACCAAAAGAAAATAAACAGAACTCCTGACAATGTCATTCTCTCTTAATATTTTTAGTATATAATAAAAGAAAAGGTGTTTGTAAAGAGAAAACACAACAAAATGTGTTTTTTGAAATTTAAGATACAATATGTTGTGGCTTAAATAGGGACAGCGCCCTTTTTTCATAGGTTTTTACAGGCTAAGCTACAGGTTTATGGAAAAAGGGCGCTGTCCCTATTTACTCCGCACAGCATTTGTAGGGGCCGATGCCCTCATCGGCCCGTTGATGTCGGCCCGTTCGGGGAACGAGCCCTACAGGAGAGAGCAATATTCCTACCGGACAGTATTGGCGCTGTCCCCATTTAAAAAACAAAGTCAATTTTTCCTTGACATTAATTGACAGAAAGAATAGAAAATAAACTTTGTAAGTACCATACCGGATCATATTTAAATCATGGCGGTATTTTGTAAAAAATAAGAAAGGAGGGGGGAATAATATAGTTTTTGTGAATCGTAATTCGAAAGACCCTGGTTGAATTGTGAACGGTAACATTCGAGTTACAACTGATTATTAGATTTAGAACTGTATTAGATTATTAGATAAGGAGGGTAATAAGAATGGCGCAAAAGAAAGTTGAAGAAAAATTGAAAATCACGATGACGACACCTACTCAGCAGAAGCTGAGGGACAAGACAATAACCGCAAAACAGTGGGCTGACATGGTAAAGCCCGGAGAATGGATCAATCGTGGCGGTCCCGGTGCGGATACGCTTCCAACGATGGAGGCTCTGTGCGCGAGGCTCGGTGATGGCCCCGGTGACTTGAACGGCATCGAGGTCTGGAACCAGGCCATAATGTTAGGGAATAATTTCTTCGTTGATGCCGATCTGGAAGGGAAATATCATGTCCTTCATGAGGCCTTTTTGCTGCCCACGCTTCGCGCTCAGTTGAAAAAAGGATACAAAGGTTTCGACTGGAAGCACTGGGGATGGGCGATCGGAATGG
>Ga0209121_10000573_pt1 | contig 38595 bp, 35 predicted proteins | sample Cruoilmetagenom3_FD_187292 | JGI IMG/M metagenome (GOLD analysis project Ga0209121, IMG submission 187292) | Oil polluted marine microbial communities from Coal Oil Point, Santa Barbara, California, USA - Sample 3 (SPAdes) (version 2) | ecosystem: Environmental > Aquatic > Marine > Oil seeps ... | reverse complement strand
ACAGTTTACACTATTGTATATTAAGTATGCCATAATCTGTTAACAATTCAACTCTTCCCGTACTACCTGTAACTATCTCTAAGAGATCTATTTCAAAATCATTTTGACCTGAACCAAAATCAAATTTCTTTGATTGAGCTCCTAAAACAAAGGCTTGTAAAATATCCGTATCAGAATATGAGAAATATGCGGTACCAGAATCATTCCTTGTATCCCCTATTGTTACAAACCACTCTCCGTTTTCATCAGGTAGAGTTGATATTTGAGTTGAACTACCCTCTGTTCCTAACTCATCACTATCAACAATCGAAAATACAACTATCCAATCAGATAAATCTTCATTGTTAGTTATCTTCCCCTCCTTAATATCCAATGGAGGTGGAGATGATAGTGTAGGAAATGTCGTAACAGAGTATTTCTCCCCATTGTTGTCATAGATTTCATCTCCTGAATAGATTTCAAAATAGTAGGTAGTCTCAGACTCAAGCCTATCACTTTCAAGAAAATGTGATATATATTTTCCCATAGAGGTGTAGTTATCCCTAATATCTCTAATCTCATCAGAGAGATCTTCTTTAGTAGTACCATATTTGACATATCCCTCTTCCTCTTGGGATGATCTCCATACTAATGTAAAGTTAGTATCTGTTACATTTGTAACAAGAACAGTCTCCTCTCCATACTCTAAACTGGAACCCCCTAACTGTGTCAGAAGTATATTACTCCAAGCTATATCATATTTAATCCTTGGATCATCCTGGTCAAGATTATCGGGCTCTGGATCAGGATTGGGGTCTGGTTCAGGATCCAGCTCTGGCTCTGGTTGTGCATAGTTTACCCCTAATATTGATTCTTGAGGGAAGTAATCGATTAAACCTTGGACTTCATCAATCTCAAGAGAAAGACTCCTGTTAAGTGAACCCTTGCTGTCAAAAAGTGATGAGTATGAACCCTCTAAAACCGCTCCCTGACCACTCACACCTTTAACAAGAAGTACTATTTGGTCCTGATCAGAAACATTTACCATTTCATAGGTATCTATTCTTCTCATAGTAGACAAATCGATTATCCAATTCCCATTAGAAGGTACAGCTACAGAAGCAGGATATACCTCTTTGTTTTTGAATATTACGTATACAACAGCATCATCTGCATTAGTGCCCGTTACAGAGCCATTCACTGGACTTGGTACAGGAGTGCTCTCTGATATTGGCGCAGTAGTAAGTTCATAGACCTTGTCCAAACCTTTAGTGTACTTCTCTCCATCTGAGAGAATAGCAAAAGAGTATTTGGTAGAAGGCTCTAAACTTTTAAGTTCTACATAGTGTGTTAATCTAGTTCCTTCACCCCTCTTGTCTGGAAGAGGACTTTGCTCAGTTCCATTAATAATAGGGATAAGATATGTATCAACAGGCTTTTCAGTTAACCAACTAATAGAAGCAGAACTAGTAGTAATATTTGATACAATGACATCTCTTGGGGTAGCATCAGCTCCAGCCCTAGAGACATACTGCACACCCCTATATACACCATAACTGGTAAGAGGAATCCCTATTAACAATATTAAGATAATCTTTAACTGTTTCTTTTGATGTGGAGTTAATCGCATTTATTTATAATACAGGCTTAAATGGCCAATATCAATCTCAATTTTACTTTTCTTCTCTTGTTTTAATCCCCTCTACAAAACTTTTTAATAAGCCAATAGAAACAGAAATCTTTTGCACAGGAACAAGCACCATTTCATTGATTTGAAGTACTGTCCCCTTAACTGATTTAACAATACCACTAACCTCTGAAACTATCTCATTAGCACTCTGAACTATCTCTTCTGCATCCTTTATAATTTTTCTACCATCCTTTACCGCTCCTGTAGATTCTTTAAGTAGCATAGCGAATTGATAAAGTACAAAACAGATAAAAAAGGTTACCCCTCCTACCAAAACCATCCAATATATAGCAGGTATATTTTCCATTTTTATGTCTCTTAATTTAATTCTTCTTTATACAATTATGATTATTTAACGGTATATATGTCAAGTTAAATGATATAATCGGGTATGCATCGGTTTTTTGTTAAACACAAATTAGATATAAATGATACTGCTCATCTTTCAGATTCTGATAGTATTTTTGCTATTAATAAGCTTAAATTAAATATTGAAGACTTCATTGAGATAGAAACATATGAGTCTATTTTTTTAGCACTCATAGGTAATATTGAAAAAAGTTCTGTAGAGGTACAAATAGTTAAAAAGATAGAGGATAAAGAGAGTATAGGGCCAATAGATATAACTTTAGTTCAATCTCTGATTGGGAAAAACAATTTTAATTTCTTTTTAGAGAAGTCTGTAGAAATTGGAATAGGTAGAATAGTTCCAATTCAATCACAATACTCACATATTAAAAAGAACAAAGCTATTAGAGAGTACGGCCTTTGGAAAAAGATAATCAAGGATGCAGTTGAACAATCCAGAAATATTACACCCACCATCATAGAAAAACCAATAAATCTTAAAGATTTAAAAGTAAGTAATAGATCAAATAGAATATGTCTTACAACTGAGAATATTAAAACTGTTTCTCTTAATGAGTATTTTGGAAAGGTTGATATTAAAAAACCTACTGTTATTGCAATTGGCCCAGAGAAGGGTTGGAGTAGTAAGGATTTAGAAATTATGAAAGAGAAAGGATTTAGTTTTGTTAAACTAAAAACCAATATCTTAAGAGCAGAAAGCGCTGGATTAGTTGTTGGGAGTATAATTAAATATTTGAAAGGAGAAATATAATGGGTAAAAGAAAAAGAAGTAATTACAAAGTTCCAAGAAAAAGAAGTTTTTCAAATAAAAAAACATATTACACTAAAGAGGACATATTCATATCAAGAATGGCAAGTATTTTGAGAGTTTCCAAGGGAGAAATTAAAAATATATTTAGCCAAAGGGCAAGAACAACCATAAGGGTTAATGGATTAAAGGGAGATGTAAATGAAACAGTACAACTATTAAAAAAAAGAGACTTAATATTAATCCCTATTAAATGGGGACCAAATATTTACTTTGTTGATAATAAAGATAAATCTGAAATATCTCAGCTAGAAGAGTATAGACAGGGTAGATTCTACATACAAGATCTATCTAGCATATTAGCCACTTTAGTATTAAATCCCCAAAAAGATGACACTATACTAGATATGTGCTCTGCCCCAGGAAGTAAAACCACTCATATTGCAGATATAACTAAGAATAAAGCTAAAATATTAGCTAATGAGCTAGAGGTATCAAGAACAAACTCTTTGCGTAATGTGACAGAGCAATTTGGGGCTGATAGTGTAAAAATAACATTAAGTGATGGAAGAGATTTTGGTAAAAAATATCCTGATTACTTTGATAGGGTACTTTTAGATTCCCCCTGTAGTGGAGAGGGCAGAATATATCTAAGAGGACAAAAACCGTTGAGATTTTGGAGTATAAAAAAAATAAAGTCTTTATCCTTTTTACAAAGAGATTTAATAGAGTCCGCCTTTATTACATTAAAAACAGGTGGTACATTACTTTACTCTACATGTACTTTAGAGCCAGAGGAAAACGAAGGTATAGTTACATATCTACTCAAGAAACATAGTAATGCTAAATTAGAAGAGATCAAAATAGTTAAAAGTGATGGGTTTGAAAAGTTTAGAAATTATATTCAAAAAGGAATAACTCACTGGAGTGGAAATGACTATCATCCTGATATAGAGAAAAGTATAAGAATAATCCCATCATCTGAGATGATGGGATTTTACATCGCCAAGATTACAAAAGTTTAGACACTCTCTGAAGTGTTCTCTTGGGCCTGTTTGATGCTAAGTTTTAACTTCCCACCTCTATCTTTTGATAAAAGTTTTACCTTTACAGTATCTCCCTCTTTTAGATGCTCATGAACATCTTTAACAAACCCATCTTTAATCTCTGAGACATGTACTAAACCTGAAATACCAGGTGCTATTTCTATAAATGCACCATACTCCATTATTGCATCAACTTTCCCTTCATATATCTCCCCTATCTCTGGAACCATTCCTAATCTTTTAACATACTCCAATGCCATATCTATTGATTCCTGTTTTGAAGAGTATATATTTACAGTACCATCCTCTTCTACTGTAATCTCTGCTCCTGTTTTCTCCGTTAACTCTCTAATATTCTTTCCTCCTGGTCCTATTAATTCTCCTATTTTGTCTACAGGAATCTCTGCTCTTGCAACTTTAGGTGCATACTCGGATAGAGTACCTTTAGGTTCGTTAATAACTTTTTCCATTATATCTATAACCTTTACCCTAGCATCTTTACATTTAGCAAAAGCTACCTTTACAATTTCCATAGTAAGCCCACCTATTTTGTTATCCATTTGAACAGCTGTGACACCATCTTTTGTCCCTGTGACTTTGAAGTCCATATCACCATAGAAATCTTCAACTCCCTGCATATCTGTCAACACATCAAATTTTCCGTCTTCATGCTTTACTAAACCACAAGCAATTCCTCCTACAAGTTTTCTAATTGGAACTCCCGCAGCCATCAAAGCTAAACTTGAACCACATGCTGAGGCCATAGAGCTAGAACCATTCTCCCCTTGAACCTCTGACATTACTAAGATTGTGTATGGGAATTCTGCCTCTGATGGAATAACTGGGATCAATGCTTTCTCTGCTAACATCCCATGCCCTATTGCTCTTCTACTTGGAGAAAGCCTTACTCTTTGAACATCTCCATATGCATAAGGCAAATCATTGTAGTAATGCATATATCTTTTCTCTTTCTCTCCCAACATATCATCGATTAATTTTGCATCACTTAATGGCCCAAGAGTTGCAATTGAAAGAACCTGAGTAACTCCCCTAGTAAAGAGACCAGAACCATGAACTCTAGGTAAAAGATCTATCTCTCCTTCCATCTCTCTAATATCATCAAACCCTCTTCCATCAGCTCTCTTTTTCTCTTCTAGCACATATTTCCTCATACTTTTTTTGAGTAATTTATCATATCCATCGCTCATTTGAGATTTAGAATATTTTCCTTCAAACTGTTTGAATATATCTTCCTTAGTCTCTTCGTGCAAATTCTTTTCTCCAGCTAGAAGATTTTTTAATATCCTCTCTCCTAAAAATTCAGATATTTCTTTTAGCATCTCCTCATCAGGTTTAAAGGATGTATACTCCTTCTCCTTTTTATCCAACATCTTAAGAAATGTATTCTGTTGAGTAATCCATTCTTTCATTTCCGATAAACCCATCTCCATTGCTTTTAGGACCTTCTCTTCCTCAACTTCATAACAACTAGCATCTATCATAGTGAAAACTTTTTCATCCCCACCTAATATGTAGTTAAGTTTGTTCTCTTCATTTACATCATCCTCACTTGCACTATACTCAGCTTTTATCTTTCCCTCTTTCATACCAATTCTTACTCCTGCAATAGGACCATCAAATGGTGCAGTGGAATTCATCAATGCAATTGAAGCTGCATTTATAGCTAAAACTAGTGGATCATTCTCTTCATCGTATGACAAAACTGTGACAATCAAGCTAAGTTCATCTCTATAGTCATCTGGGAATCTAGATCTTAGGGCTCTATCAATCATTCTAGCCTTTAAGATAGCATCATCACTTGGGAATCTCTCTATCTTTACAAATCTAGAACCACTTATCTTTCCAGAAGCGTAAAATCTTTCTACATATTCCACAGACATTGGGAAATAGTCACTATCCTGTCTTCCTGGTGAGGTATTAACATTGACCTCTACTACTGTATCACCCATTTTAGCAATAACTGCACTCTCGGATTTTAAGGCTAACTTTCCAGTTTCAAATGAACATTTACGTCCATCTATCTCGAATTCATGTACTTTATGTTTAAAAAGCATATATTTAAATAAAAAAATTATATATTAAAAATAACTAAGTTCTTAACCTAGTAGTTATATCAAGAGAAAGAAAAAAAAGAAAGGGATTAAGAAATCCAGTGATTAAATTTTAATCTTTTTAGAAAAAATCTTGTGTCTCTCAGGCTCACTTTCTTGAAGATATTGTAAAAGTCTTCTTCTTTTTCCGACTTTTTGCAATAGACCTCTTCTTGAGTGATTATCTTTCTTGTGGTCCTTGAGATGTTCACTTAATCTTTCAATTTCAGCAGTAAGAATAGCTACCTGAACTTCAGGAGAACCTGTATCTCCCTCATGAAGCTTAAACCGCTCAATTATATTCTGTTTTTCGTTTTTGGTTAATGCCATATATTCTAGACTATCATCATATATCAGTTTTTACAATAGTTGGAGATGATTTAAGGCCTATTTTATACCCTTATAGGGTTTCTGTCAATCATTAAATTACCTCAAAACCTTGTAACAATAGAGTTCGTCACCCTCTAAAGCATTCACTTCTGTATCTAATATAACTCCACACTCTTCCCCCTGCTTTACTTCATGTACTGTATCTTTTCCAATTCTCAAGGAAAGAATCTTCCCCTCTCCAATTATTTCATCATTACGAACAACATAGGACTTGCAATCCCTCTTAAGTATTCCCTCTTTAACCCTTGATCCTAGTACCTTTGACCCATTTGTTAGGGTAAATATCATCCTAATTACACCGTTGCCTATTTCTTCCTCAGTTACTTTAGGAGCTGAAAGCATATCGAGAGCATCCTCTATCTCTTCTACTAGCTTGTAAATTATCGAATATGTCCTTACTAATACTCCACTCTTTTTCGCAAAATCCTCTCCCCCTTTCTCTAATCCTACTTCAAAACCTAAGACAATAGCTTTTGAAAGAGAGGCTATCTCTATATCTTTATTTGATATATCTCCAACCCCCTGTGCAACTATATCAACTGTAAATTCATCCTTTTTTAACTTGTCTAGAGATTTTTTCAATGCCTCCAAAGAACCTTGAGAAGAACTTTTAATAACGACCTCTAGTTTGTTATCCTTTTCCTCTTCCTCTCCCTCAAAAAGGGAAGCAAAGATATCATCCTCAACAAGAGCTGATTCTAAATCCTCATGTTCTTCTTCGTACAGAGAATTAAGCAGTTTCATATCCCTCTCTTGGAGAATATATACCTCAGAACCAAGTGGTAACAAATCTGATACTCCAATTATTTTCCCTCCACATCCACATGATAAATCACAAATGTTTTCTCCCTCTTCAGATATTATTCCCTTAATCTTCTCAATTTCATAATCTTCATCCTTTTTATATCCCAACCAAGCTCCTCTACATAAATCTCCTTGGACAAGAACTAGGGTTGAAATATTTCCTCTCGTTTTATCTTTTACTGATTCCAATACATAAGCCTGGGCAACAACACCCTTTGGTAACTTAGTTCTTTTTTGTAAACCATCTACATCAGCAACTAAATTTATCATATCTAAAAGCTCGGGAATTCCTTTTCCAGTTTTTCCAGAAACTTCTATAACAGGAATCTCTCCTCCCATACCTTCAAGTAACAAACCATGACTAACAACCTCCCTTTTTATTTTTGCAACGTTAGTATCAGGAAGATCTGTTTTATTAATAACTAGGATAGGTTTAGCAGAGGAACTTTTAATAATTTCAATAGATTCTAAAGTCTGAGGTTTAACTCCATCATTAGCAGCAACAACTAGTAATACAATATCAGCAATAATTCCTCCTCTTGTTCTCATTAAATCAAAGGCTTCGTGACCAGGAGTATCAACAAATGTAATCTGCTTACCCTTATCTCCACTTGGAGAGATATTGAAAACAGAAATCTTTTGAGTTATACCTCCAGCTTCACAACTTTGAACATGACTCTTTCGGATATAGTCAAGAATTGTAGTTTTTCCATGATCAACATGACCCAATATTGCAACAATTGGAACTCTGTTCTCACATTTCTTCTTTTTTTCTTTACTACTCTTTGCCATCTACAACTATATCTTTCCATTTTAATTACTTTTCTTCTTTAACAACTTCTTCTTTTGTATTCTCTTCAACTTCATCTACCTCTTCTTTTACTTCTTCCTCTTTCTCATCATCCTCTTTCTCATCATCCTCTTTTACTTCTTCCTCTTTTACTTTCTCTTTCTCATCCTCCTTGTTAACACCCTCTATATACTCTTCCACTGCATCAGAGTCTTCACTTTGAAGTTTCTCATGCTCTATTGTGTCTCCCTCTTCGCTTTCAATATCAATTTTTACTCCAGTTAATTTCCATGCCAATCTTACATTCTGACCCTCTCTTCCAATCGCAAGGGATAACTGATCTGAGGGAGCTATTACTGTTGCAGTATCGCCATTAATCTCCACAGAATCTACTTTTGCAGGACTTAAAGCATTAGCTATAAATTGCTCCTCCTCATCATCCCACTCAATTATATCAATCTTCTCCTCTCCAAGCTCATTCATAATGTTTGCAATACGAATACCTCTTTGCCCTACACATGAACCAATTGGATCAATTCCATCTTGATTTGAAACAACAGCAATTTTAGTTCTAGAACCAGCCTCTCTAGCAATAGCCTTAATTTCAACAACACCAGACTCTATCTCAGGAACCTCTAATTTAAACAACTCTATCAAGAATTGTGGATCTGATCTAGAAACAACAATTTCAGAATCCTCAATACTCTTTAGTAAAACTTTATATCTCTGTCCTACTCTATAGAATTCATTAGCTATTTGCTCTTCAGGAGGCATATATGCAGTAGCCTTACCAATTTCTAAAACAGCTCCTCCCTTTTGCATTCTTTGCATTAATGCAGTAAAAACCTCTCCAACTTTATCACTAAATTCGCTAATTACAGCCTCTTTTTCAGACTCCCTAATCTTTTGGAGTAATACCTGCTTTGCTGTTTGTGTAGCAATTCTACTTAAATCCTCCGAAGGCATCTCTATTTGTACAGAATCACCAATCTCAACAGTGGAAGATATATATTCAGCTTCACTTAAATCAATCTCTTTCTCTTCATCCTTTATCTCTTTAACAACCTCTTTGAGAGCGAATAGTTTAAACTCACCTGTCTCTCTATCAACCTCTACTGCTAAGTTGCTCCCCTCCCTTTCCTCTTCCTCATCCTGTTGTGTATCATAATCGCTTCTCTCAACCTTGCCATACCTCTCTTTCTTAACAGCACTAAGTATAGAACTCTCTAAGGCACCAAATACCTCCTCCTTATCTATTCCTCTTTCTGCAGCTATCTGGTTTATTGCTGCAATTAGTTCTGATGTCATTGCCATCTTAAAAAACCTAACAAATTAACATACTAAAAAAAAGGCGAGTTCTAGCCTCACCTTCATCCTAATATACAAGTTTACTACCTATCATGATACCAAAAGAACTTTAATATGTAAATACTACATATCACTAAGCTTCTCCCAAAGTTTTCTTTCCTCCTTCTTCAATCTCTTAGGAATTTCAATATCCACTCTAACATACAAATCCCCTCTCTCTCCCTCTTTTCCAAGAATTGGAGAACCCTCCCCCTTAACTCTAAAAATCGTTCCTGGTTGGGTTCCCCTAGGAATCTTTAGTTTAACAGAATCTTTAATTGTATTAACATCTCTTTTTCCCCCAAGTACTGCCGTATGAATAGGGACACTCTCAACAGAGTACAAATCGTTACCCCTTCTTTCAAAGATTTCTGATGGCTCTACTTCTAACTCTATAAATAGGTCTCCATACTCTCCATCTAAACTAGCATTCCCTCCCTCTCTAAATCTTAAAACCATTCCATCATACGCCCCTGCAGGCACCTTTATCTTAACTTCCTCACTCTTTGACTCTAGACCACTACCACCACATTTAGGACACTCTTCTTCAGGTATAGTTCCCATTCCTTTACATTTAGAACACTGTGCCATAACAGCTATCTGTCCCAAGAAGCTGTTTTGAACCCTTCTCTCTCTCCCAGTACCCTTACAAACATCACATGTCTTTCTCTTTTTGTTTGCACTCCCAATTCCATCACACTTAGTACATTTAACCTTTCTCTTCATATTAAGAGTATATTCCCCACCCTTCATTGCTTCATCAAAAGAAAATTTCATTTTGTACCTTAAATCTTCCCCCCTATTGTTCCTTTTTTGCTGTCTATCTCCAAAACCGAAATCAAATCCAAAATTACTGCCTCCACCACCAAAGAAGGTATTGAATATATCACCCATATCAAATGGAGCACCTCCATATGTATACTGATAACCCCCTCCATTGCCACTTCTAGGATCAAAACCTTGAGTACCTGCATGCCCATACTGATCATATGCCTGTCGTTTCTTCTCATCTGAAAGAACCTCATATGCCTCTTGTACCTCTCTAAATTTCTCCTCAGCATTATCATCCTTGTTCATATCAGGATGGTACTTCTTAACAAGCTTTCTGTAAGCCTTTTTAATATCTTCTTTTTTTGAATCCTTTTTTACACCAAGGACTTTATAGTAATCTTTCTTTTCCATACAGCCCCCATTCTAGCAGACAAAAGGGATAACTGCCAACAAATGACATACTCTTTCTAAACTGATAATATATCTCTATATGCCCCACGAGCCTGAAATTAAAAAATTTAGTGAGAAAAAGATTGGAAGAACAAAGAAGTTCTTAGCTATCCTTTTAGGAATCATTGGAGTTCTTTTAATACTAACCCAAACAGTCCCACTTTTTAACTCTTACGTAAAAGGCCAGTATGAGCTTATGAAAACTACCCTTATGAAAGACCCTTTACCTGAATCATACAAGCAGTATATATCTGATGAATTCGCGTACTACGATCCAGGGAAAAGTTACTTTCAAAACCTCTCATCAAATGCTGGAGAGCTTCAATATCAAGGAGTCTTCTCATATGACCCTTCTACGAAAAGTACAAAGGAAATCTTAGTAAACAAAACATACAAAGAGAATATGTATCTTACCATCGAAAGTATTGGGATAGAGGATATTAGAATTACACCTAACGTGGAAAGCTCTGATGAAACTGTATATGACCGATATCTAAAATATGGATTAGCCCACTTTAAGGGCACTCCATTACCAGGTGATGGAGGAAATTCTTTCATCTATGGACACAGTGCTGTCCTTTCGTTCTTTAACAGACACTCCAATCTTCCAGAAACAATATTTACTAAACTAGAAAATATTGATGTAGGAGATACTGTTACAGTAAAAAAAGATAACCAGGATATTGAGTATGTTGTTAGGAACAAAAGGATAGTATCTCCTGATGATTTTTCAATCCTAAGAAACCAAGGAGATAAGGAAACAGTCACTCTTATGACATGCTGGCCACTTGGAGTTGGAACTAAAAGACTAATTGCGGTAGCAGAAAGACTTTAATTTCTGTACAATATTAAATATGGATCAGAAACAGAAAAAATTAATAATCATACTCTCTATAGTAGCAGGGGTTCTCCTAGTTATAGCCATCGCTCTTGCTCTAATGCTCCCCTCTTCCCCTTCAACACCAGAATCTGTTGAATTAACATACTGGGGCTTTTGGGAAGATGAAGATACTATGCATCCGATATTAGAGAAATATGAAGCTGAAAATCCTGGAATTAAAATTAAGTACTCCTTACAACCTCTTAGAAACTATGAAAGTAGAGTTTACACTAGGCTTACTCAATCCTTGGAAACTGATGAACCAGTAGCAGATATTGTAATGATTCATAATAGTTGGCTACCAAAGTTTGAATCATATCTTTCACCATTACCAAGTACGATAATGGATAAAGAAACATATTCCAAAGAATTTTACCCAACAGCAATTGATGACTTTACGGGTAGAGATGAACAGCTATATGCAATCCCTATGCAAATCGATGGCTTAATGGTCATATATAACAAAAAACTACTTGCACAAGCTGGTTACTCTACACCCCCTACCGATTGGGATTCCTTTATGGAAGCGGCATATCTTTTAACTAAAAGAGATGCAACAGAAAAAATCTCTCAATCTGGACTAGCGATAGGGACAGCAAGAAATATAACGCATGCAACAGATATCCTTTCATATTTCTTCCTCCAAAATAAAGCAGAAATCATGAATGAAGAGAGAAATGCTGTTAATTTAACATCTGAAAGAGCCGTTATCGCTTTTGATACATATACCTCTTTTGCCAGTAGTGAACAAGCCACTTGGGCAGCATATTTACCTAATGATGTAACTCTGTTTCAACGAGGAGAGTTAGCCATGATGTTTGGCACAACATGGAGAGCTTTAGATATAATTGCCAGTGGAGTTGAGATAGAGTTTGGGTTAGCACCCATGCCAATTCTCCCTACCAATGAACAAGTCTACTACTCTACATATTGGGCTCACGCTGTTAGTAAAACAAGTCAAAATTCAGATGAAGCTTGGAAATTTCTAAAGTTTCTAAGTGAACCTGAACAACAAAGAAGAATTCATCAAAATTCTGCAAAGACAAGAACCTTTGGAGAACCATACTCTAGAGTATCTATGAATGAAGAACTAAAATCAGAAGATTACACAACAACAATAGCTTTGATGGCACCATATATGAAATCTTGGCAAATGGGAGAACAGGAGTATGTTGATGAAGTCTTAAGAGAAGCCATAACTGAAGTAGCTGAAAACAAAAGAAATATTAGCTCAATTCTTAGAGAGACAGAGGAACAAATTAATGAAAGACTTGCGATTAGTAATAAATAAGGATTAATATATACCATAGATGAAACTTAAAAAAGCCCCATTCACAAGACGCACTAGAAAGAATCTTTTTTTAACATTTCTTCTACTTCTTACTCTACCCCTGTTTCTTTTTACTCTTTTGCAAGAGAAAAGTTTTGATTTTAGAAACAGAGCATTCAATGAGATTGAAGTAAGTGAAGAAAACCCCTGCGTAATTACCTTCCCCAATGTAAACCCTTACTCACTTGAAATTAACAAAACTTTTAGAGTACAGGTAGACACCCTCTCAAGTAGTATTGGGATCAAAAGTATTAGCATTAATGACAATATGGGGAATATACTCTTGTCAAAAGAGTATTCTGATAACCCAAAGGAAGTAGCTGAATCCTTTCTTTTTACCCCTACCGCTGCAGTAGCTTACTCCATTACAGGTCAGATGACTGATTCCTCTGGGCAGACATATAGCTGTGTAATAAGTAGTCCATATTCAGTTCAAGGAATTAGAGCAATAACTTCCAATACTAAACCGGTATTTAAATCTACCCCCAAATCCTCTAAACCTTCACAAAATATCCAGGTAGGTACAACATATGAGTATACAATTCAAGCAGAAGATATTGATAGAGATATGATTAACTATGCTTACTCATTCACTACCAATCAAACATGGCTTAAATCTACCGTAATAGATGATGGAAGTGGTGGAAGATTAACTATCAAATTAAAAGGCTCTACTGACAAACCAGGTAGCTACTTAGCGAATATCTTCATTCACGATGGATATAGTCAACATCTCTCATCTCAATCCTGGGTAATTAGTGTAAGCCCTGAAGGAAATGATTCCCCCGTTATTACTATAATTGAACCAGTTACCGCAATGCTAATAGAAGAGGATACCTCCTTGAGTATTAGCTGGGAGGCAACAGATTCAAATGAGATAATTAGATATGAAATATATATCTCCTCTAACCCTGTAAATGAAAATACATGGATAAGTGTTGATAAAAATATCTCCCCATCTCGAACCGCCTACAGTATTGACCTTGAAGATATCCCAGATGGAACTTACAGAGTAATCGTTAAAGCAGTTGACAATCAAACTCCTCCAGGTATTGGAATAGATATCTCCAATGAGATAATAATTGCGAGAAAAGAAGCAGAGGAAACTCCTGATGATCAAGTATTACTACCAGAACCACAAATTATTAATGTCTCTCCAACAAGTAGCGATACTGTCAACAATACTACTCCTACAATAAAGGGCTCTCTTGTATCTTCAGAGGAGACCTCTATAAACAGAGATAGTATCCAAATGAAATTAGACAATGTTGACATTACACAAAAGATTAAAATAAATGAAATCTCCCAATCAGAATACACAGTAATATATATTCCAGAAGACCCTCTTGAAGATGGAATACATAAGGTATATATCTCTCTAGAAGACTCACAAGGTGAAAATGCACAGAAAGAATGGACATTTACAATTGGGGAAGAGGAAGATTCTGAATCCTTTAATATATTTGGATTAGAAATTCCTAAACGAACTCTTTACATAGTTGTGGGAGGCATAGGAATAATACTCTTAGCAATCATTATCCCAATCTTAATAGTGAAAATCTGGAAAGGAGATTCACAAAGTTCCTTACAAGAAAATCCAATACTACCAAAAACAATTCCCTCTGGAAGTGAAATACCGACTAATATACAGGAAACAGAAGTTGAGAATTTAGTTAAAAGAGAAAACTTCGAAGCACCTGAACCTGAAATCTCTTTTGACCAAAAACCAGTTGCTGAGCAACAACTCTCCTATGATAATAATGAGGTGTTTGAAGCCCCAGAACCAGAAATTCTACAAACACCAAAGGCTCAAACCCCAACTACAACCCCTCTTGAACCAGAGCAGGATTTAAATAGCCTTTACAATCAGATAAAGGAAATAGAAGGAAACAATGGGAATAATAATTCTCCTTCTTAAAGCATTCTGATATAATTACCCAATGAAAAAGCTTAAGTACAATGAGTTAAAAAGAGAATATATTGAATTTTTCAAGAGCAAAAATCATAAAGAGATTACTAACTCCCCTTTAGTACCTGAAAATGACCCCTCTGTACTCTTTGTTAATGCAGGAATGTTTCCTTTAGTCCCCTTTCTCCAAGGAGAAATTCACCCATTAGGAAATAGATTAACTAACTCTCAAAGATGTCTTAGAACAGTAGATATTGATAACGTTGGAGATAGCTCCCACTGTACAACTTTTGAAATGCTAGGTAACTGGTCCTTAAATGACTACTTCAAGAAAGAAGCTCTTGAAATGACTATGGAATTCCTTGTAGATATATTAGAAATTGACGTCAATAGAATGTATGTATCTGTTTTTGAAGGAGACAATGAAATACCAAAAGATACAGTATCTACAAATGCCTGGAAGGATATTTTCAAAAAATATGGAATAAAAGCTGAGGTTGGTAAAGATCAAAGAATCCAAGAGTATGGAAGAGAACATAACTGGTGGGGATTAAGCTCAGGAGGACCCTGTGGGCCCGACTCAGAAATCTTCTATGACACAGGTAAAAAACCGTGTGGTAAAGAATGCAACATAAACTGTGATTGTGGAAAATATCTAGAACTAGGGAATAATGTATTCATGGAATATCTACTACAAAATAATATATATTTACCCCTTGGTAGACACAATGTCGATTTCGGAGGAGGATTAGAACGTTTAACTATGATAAGTCAAAATGTAGATACTGTATTTGATATAGATATATATAGACCAATCTTAGAACATATCCAAAGCATATCCAAAAAAGACATCCTTAGCTCTCAAAGAATAATCGTTGACCATATTAAAGCTGCCACCCTTATAATCATGGACCAAGTTACTCCCTCTAACAGCAAACAGGGATATGTCTTAAGGAGACTAATAAGAAGAGCAATGAGACACGCAAGAGAATTGGAAATAGAAGAAAATTTCATAAAAGAGGTTGGAGAAAAAGTAATTACCCAATTCTCAAAAGTATACCCACTATTAGAAAAAGAAAGAGAAAACATCTTACAAGTCTTACGAAAAGAAGAGAACAAATTCAACAAAACCTTAGAGAAAGGTTTAAGAGAATTAGAAAAATTAATTGAAAATAAGAAAGAGATCTCAGGAGAAGAGATATTTAAAATATATGAAACATATGGATTACCAAAAGAGGTAACAGAAGAAATATTAAAAGAGGAGAATATCAAAATATTAAATCCTGAAAAGTTTGATAAAGCTAAAAAGAAACATACCGAAAAATCTAGGAACGCCACAAAAGGTCTCTTTAAAGGAGGCCTTGCAGACACATCAGAAATGTCTACTAAGTACCATACTACCTCTCACCTACTCCTTGCAGCATTAAGAAAAGTACTAGGTCCACATATATATCAATTAGGGAGTAATATAACACCAGAAAGAGTAAGATTAGATTTCCCTAGTGAAGAAAAATTAACTGAAAAAGAAATAAAGGAAGTTGAGAAACTAGTAAATAGGGCAATAGAAAATTCCTTAGATGTATCCTCTGAAAAGGTCTCCAAAAAGAAAGCTCTTGACCTAGTTCCATTCGCTGCTTTCAAAGAACGATATGGGGATACTGTTAAACTTTTCTACATTGGAGAAAAAGAAAAACCCTTCTCTATAGAGATTTGCAATGGTCCACATGTATCAAATACTTCCGAATTAGGAAAATTTAAAATCCTTAAACAGGAAAATATTGGCTCCGGTAAGAGAAGAATAAAAGCTATATTAGAACAATAAATATGAATAAAGATTTCCCTGTGTTAGCAATAGACTATGGAGATAAAAATTTCGGAATTGCTCTATCAGACAAGAAAGGTATCATAGCCTCTCCTCTAACAGTCTTACGAATAACTAAAAACAGGAATATAGATCATCTACTAAATGAAATTAGAGATATCATAAAACATTACAATGTTAAAAGAATCGTAGTTGGTAAACCCCAAATATTTCAAGATTCATATAAACAGAGTGCATACAAAGTCGAGAAATTTGTTATAAAACTTAAGGAAATAGTTAATATCCCCATAATATTCCAAGACGAAAGCTATTCTACAACTCAAGCTCAAAATATGCTAACATCTCTAGGACAAAGTACAAAGAAATCTAGAAATAAGATTGATATGATATCTGCAACAGTATTTTTGCAAGATTTTCTAAATTCTGAAAACAAGTAAATATGAAATCAATAATTAAAATTTTTTTCTTGGCCCTTCTTACTGTTTTAGTAATGATTGTTGTAATCAAATTAAACTACAATAAAGCTATTGAAACACCCAATAGTGATAACTCAGAAAAAATAACCATTCAGATAAACTCTGGGGAATCAGTAGACTCCATCGTAGATAAACTTGTGGAATATGGACTCCTTAGAGAGAAATGGTCTAACTATTTCAAACTGTATCTCAAATTAGAAAATGTATCTGAAAAGATACAAGCAGGAATATATAAAATTCCTCAAGATTTAAGCATAAAGGAGATTGCACAAACTATTCAACAAGCTCGTGGGTTAGATATATGGATTACTATCCCTGAGGGTTTAAGAAAAGATGAAATAGCAGAAATATTAAATAGGGAGCTTACTAAAGGAGGAAATACTCTTTTTGAAAAAGATACCTTCCTATCACTAACTACTGATAAGGAGTTCATTTTAACTTTTGGTTTCCCATACCAACTAACAGATCTAGAAGGGTATCTCTTTCCAGATAAATATGCCTTTTCCAAAGAAAGTATGACTGCTGATATATTGAAATCAATGATTACAAACTTCAAGACAAAAACTGATCTTAAAGATACATACAATGATTTAATAATAGCAAGTTTAGTAGAAAGGGAAGGGTACAATGCAGATGATAGAGCTATGATTGCAGATATACTTAAAAGAAGACTTACAGAGGGTTGGCTTTTAGAAATAGATGCTTCTCTACTGTATCCACAGAAGGATTGGACACACGTAATAACTAATGAAGACAAAGCAAAGGATAATCCATATAATACATATAAGAAAGCTGGGCTACCTCCTACACCAATATGCAATCCAGGCTTAGAAGCTATTAATGCAACAAGAAACCCTAAGGAGAACAACTACTACTTCTACATACATGATACACAAGGTAATGTCCACTTTGCAGAAACATATGCAGAACACAACAGGAATGTACAGGAATACCTTAGATAAATTATATTAAACTGCTTAATGGGGGTATCATTAAATATTTCTGATAAAGAAATTAAAAAAGAAAAATTCAAGAACCCTTTTGCAAAGAAAACTGTCTCTACAAAAAAAAAGAGGAAATCTTGGACTTTTTACCTGATCTCTATAATCTTTGTATTAGTATTAGGCTTAGGAATATATTTCTTGTATAAAGGGTATAAACTTGGCAAAGATATCGGATTCAATTTTAAACCTGGTCAACTACTTGAGCAAAAAAAAGACCCTGAATTAAAAAAGGATCCTTCGGGGAAATATACTAACATTTTACTAGTTGGTATAGATACCAGGGAAAATATCAAACTCCTAAATACAGATGTCATAATTGTAGGCTCCTACAACCATGATACCGGTGATACTGTATTAATCTCAATACCTAGAGACTTCCATGCTAAGATAGAACCAGAAAAATACTGGTTTAACAAAATAAACTCTGCATACCAAATTGCTGAGCAAAAAAGAGAAGGAACTGGATTAAAAACTCTTAAGGGAGTTGTTGAAGAGATAGTAGGTTTAGAAATTCAATACTATGCAATGATAGATTTTAATGGCTTTGTAGAACTAATAGATACTGGAGGAGGTGTATACGTAAATGTAGAAAACAGTTTTACCGACTATATGTATCCCCAAGGAAATGGCTACCAAACAGTTTCCTTTAAGGCAGGACCCCAACTAATGGATGGAGAAACAGCACTTAAGTTTGCCCGTTCTAGACACTCACTTCAAAATGGAGAAGGTTCTGATTATGCAAGAGCAAGAAGACAACAAAAAATCATCTCTGCCTTTAAAGATGCCGTACTAAGCTCTGAGACACTCCTTAATCCATCAAAAATTATGGGGCTTACAACCTCTATTCAAGATAATCTTAAGATTTCAGAATTCAATTTAGAAGATGTCCAAGCAGGTGTAAACATACTAAACGAAACAACTGACCTAACCACTTACTCCTTTGTACTTGACCCTAATGCTGGAAATAGGGAGTTAATTTCTAATACTGATACCATAGGTTACGGTATTGGTCCGATATTTGGATTAGGAGAGTATGATGCAATTAATGAGTATATCCAATTAGCCCAAAAACACCCTTCTTTGTACTCCGAAAACCCCTCAATATATTTTTACAATGCAGGCTTTGGATACCAAGAGACATACGACAAAACAAAAGCTTTTAGAGAGGTATTCAAATATCTAAATATTCGCTTCATGGGAACAAAATACACAGACAAAGAAGGGTTGTATATCTTCTCAAACAAAGAAGAAGAATTTAAACAATCTGTAAACAGTATTGGAGAGTATCTAGAAGGTTCACAAACAACAAAACCAGAATACCTTACATCAAGAATAAATGGGGAAGACATATCGATACTCTGGGGCAAAGAAGTAATTCCAGAGGAAGTTAATTCTGAAGTAGAAAGTACTTCCGAAGTAGAAGACAATTAAATATGCACAAACTATACATTGGAAACGAAACATATAACTCTCTTTCCCATGCTCACGACATGGTTAAGCAATTACGCAATAGTGAGAAGATGGAATTGCTCGTAATAGATGGAGATAAAACAGATTCATCAAAAATAGTGGACTTACTCTCCTCAAGTTCTCTTTTTACTCAATCAAGAGTCCTTTTCATAAAAAGACTGTATAGAAATAGTGACAGAGGAAAGATAATTGAATTCTTACTAGATCATCTAGAAAAGGAAGGTACAGACCATATAATAATTTGGGAAGATCAAAAGGTAAGTGCAGCTACTAAATATGTTAAATACTTCAAAGTAAAAAAAACTCTAGAGGAATTTAATAAAATAAACAAGAGATCTTTTCTTACATATGTAAAAGATATCTGCGAGAGTAACAACATTAAAATAGACCGAAACCTTCTTACAGTCCTAGCACAACGTTCTAACTACGATTTACAAAGACTACAAAATAATATTAATAAAATAAAATTAATTGAAGATAAAACAGTAACAGCTGAAAGTATTGAAAACATAGTGGCAAATACCCTTGAAGAAGATATATGGAAACTCTTAGATGAGATGAACTCCTCAGAAGGAAACCCTATTAGTACCCTTGAACAAATATTTGCTCAAGAGATAGATCCCCACTACATCCTACCCATGATTGCAAGAAATATTAGATTAATAACTCTGACTAAGTACTTAATATCAAAACAGAATACATACTCCCAAATCGCATCTAAACTAAAAATACCACCCTTTACTGTTAAACCATTAATAAATGCAACAAACAAATATGACTGGAAAAGTATAAAAAGTAAATATGAAAAATTATCTAGTTTAGATTACAAAATAAAAACAGGACAAATAGAGCCTAAACTTGGTTTAACTCTTTTTTGTACAATAGTCTAAATATACCTTGTTGACATTATTGCCTATATTAAAATAAACTCTATTAATAGTAATTCCTTTCAAAGGTTGAAAATTTAACCATAGATAATGGATAGACAGAATAGAAAAACAAAAAATACATTGAGAGCCCTAATCATAATCGGGGCTATACTCCTTTTAGCATTAATCGGTGCAATAGTATATTTCTACATTATACAACCAGCCGGGGAAGATGATGATGATTTAAGTAAGATTACCTGTGGTTGTTACATAATAGACCCCAACATTGTAAGTGAATGTGGAGATCCTAAAAGAGCATTCGTTTTTAATTTAAATACTGTCTCAACAGATAAAACTTGTAAAGCATCCTGCGATATCAATGATCTTGCTGATAACCTTCTTAATAGCTCTACCCCAAAAGAATCCTACAAGAGCTGTACTGTAAGAAGCATCTCTGACACTAGATGTGAAAACATGATACTTAGAGATCAAGATGATAAAATAATAACAGGAAGAGTAGTACCAACAGATACAATAACCGCAGAAGCTACCTTCGATAAATCTACATATACTGATTTTACCTTTAAGATAAATTCGGAAAACGCTATCCCTGATAATATAGATGGAAACAAGATTACTAAAAATATTTCCGATTTTACAGACATTAACTCAGTAGAGATAGTCGCTACTGCAACTGATGCTAAGGGAGGACAAATTAATTCAATAGTGTGTAGAAGAATTGTCGAAGTAGAAACGGGAATATCAGCATCAGTAACAGATATTACAGCAATAACAGAACAACAAGCAGATGGTAAAACTAAGATCTCTGAAATAAGAATCTCCTTAGGACAACTAAATAGTAGTAATATAAAAATCAAATTCTCTTTTGATAATGGTGCTCCCACTCTAACAGCCCAAAATGGTCTTGTAATTGAATCTTCTAAAGGCTCTATCTCAATGTCAAAATTAGATTTGTATGATGAAAGCAATTTCGCAGACAACTCTTTCAATGTCCTAAACGAGCATCTCGGAGACTTAGTAATAACTGGTGAAGTATTTCAGGATGATGTAAGCATTGGCTCTGCAGGTACAACTGTAACCTTTAGAGACTCAACTGTTCCCCCTGAGGAGCCCGTTGATCCCCAAGATCCAGTAGACCCAGATCTTCCTTACTCTGAATTTTCAGTATCAAAAAGTGTTGAACAGAGCTGTATTGAAAGAACTACAGGAGAAAATAGTGCAACATTTGAAATATCAATAACAAACACAAGAGAAGATGATGGAAGTACACAGACAACACCAGATGAAATTGTATCAGTTACTGACTCTCTCCCACTTGGATTTGTATATACAGCAAATAGCACTACCATTAACAATACTCCTGTGACTGATTCCTCTATGGTTACAATAAATCAAATTGGAGATTCACAAAGACTCATATGGCAACCTACATCTCCATGGGTAGTTGACCCTTCAACAAGTATGAAGATAGCATTTAGTGCTACTGCAGGAAGTAGTACCTTAAGCGGACAAAACTTAAATGAAATAGTCGTAAATCCCACTGAAATACCACAAGACCCTAGCCTCCTAAGATCTCAAGTATCCCTAACCGTAGCAAGCGATTGTGAAAATATTACAGAGGAAGAATTAGAGCCCCCAGAGACAGGAATTCTTGATACTTTTGTGGGTAAAATTCTACTAGGATTAATAATAATTCTACTAGGTTGGGTTATATACACCAGACCACAAGGAAATCTACTCGCAACAAAGATTATGCAAACAGAAATGTATAATCGAATAGAGCTATTCAAATACAAGATAACAAATCCTAACAAATACTTTGAGGAAAAAATTATCAGAAAAAAAATCTAAAGAGAATCAATAGAGAACCTCAAAGGCAAACCACTCTTCCCATAATCAATATCATCAGAAACAATAGAAAAGTAATACTCTTTAGATGAAACCAACCCCTTTATAACAACTTGATGCTCTTTACTAGTTATCTCATTATCTAAATCAACAGCAACCATATCTAAGTCCTTCATTTCACTCCCATATACAATATACCCTGAACACTTATCTTTGGTTTTCCAAATTATATTAACCGTTGATGATTCTCCCCTTTTAATATCTATATTATAAGGGGTACAACCCTCTATATATGTTGAATCTACAGAACCAGATACTTTAAAAACAATAACAGAGAGTAATACTCCTAATATCAAAATCACCCCAAAGATAACAACAATCCTATTCTTCATACTCTTTTACAATAACATACTCGACTAGGTTAGCGCTACCTAGTGCCGTTTCTACATTCAATTCAACCCTGTAATTCCCTACATCCGAAATAGAAGGGACCCCATAGACATACCCCTCTTTGACAACTATTAACCATGGAGCACCATTAACTGTAATATTGTATGAACCTTCCCCACAATCAATAATTTTGGGAATAAAGTAGTACTCTCTTCCTACATAGGCTACATTAGGCATAATATTAACAATATATGGAGTACATGTACTCATTCTAGTCGTGACACCTTTAACCTCTTTTTTATTTCTTAACCCAAAATAAAATGATGAAACTATTGCAGTAGAAACTATAAAAAAAATAGTAATAAAAAGAAGTACTTTCTTTGTATTTATCATATATTAAAAGTTTATCAGTAAAAATCTCTATTTACAAACATACCCTTACTATATATAATACAACGCAGTATTTAATCATTTTAACAATATTTTTGATATGCCAAATCTGAAAACTTCAATAAAAGATCTTAGAAGTACAAAAAGAAAAACAGTCTACAATGATAGATTAAGAAAAAGAGTAAAAAAAGCAGAAAAAACCTTTAAGAACAATATTGAGAAAAAAGATAGTGGGAAAGCAGAAAAATCACTAAAACAGGCTTACAAAGTTCTTGACAAAGCAGCTAAGAAAAATGTTATAAAGAAGGGTAAGGCAAGTCGAAAGAAATCTAGACTTGCAATTCAACTTAACAAACTGTCCATAGATAATGTCAAAACTACTAAAAAGAGCACTTAAGAATTCTTTAATACCAGCAGTATTAATGATTGCTGGAAAAGCTTTAGGAATTTTTATACTAAGTGCAAAATATGGATTTCCCTTAGAGATAGGGAACGATGTAACTGGACTCTTTTCAACCCAAATATATTTCCAAGATTCTGATGTAACAAACTTTGTTAACTCGGTATCCGATTTAGTCATGCTTATCACCATTGCTGTTCCAACCATATATTTAATTACCAAGACAGCAATATTTCAATCCACTATTCAAAATCCAAAAACAATAGTAAAAGTAACCAAATTTAATATCCTTAAATGGATAACAAGAGATGATACTACCTTCCTAAAAATATTTCTCTGGTGTGCATTCCTTTGGCTATGCTCCGCATTAATAATAAAAAATAGTATAGAGGGTGATACATACTCCTGGATTGGTATTACAGCAGGATTGATATCTCTCTTTTGTGGATTTGGCTCATTGAAAACATTTGAAGTCGAAACAAATAAAGTATATCCTAGTAATAGTAAATACTATTAATGAGAAAGTCTGAAGTAAAAAAAATCCTACTCTTAGTTGTTGAACCATTAGCATTTGGTATTTTAGCTTTACTCTTTATAATCCCTACCATTACAGTTGTTAATTTAGAACCATTAACAAAAACTCTTAAGGAATTTGATGTATTAGGGTTGAGTAACAAAGCTGAGCTACAAATAACCATTGTAGGAGGTACACATCAGGCATTTGAAAAAGAGAGACTAGAATCTACAGATGGAGTATATAAATATACAACCATACTGAAAGGCAGAGAATCAGATAGATACTCCAAACCTATTCTAGAAATAGTAAATAACAAAGATGAAGAAACAATCTTAGAGATATATGGATATACACATCTACCAACCAAATCAGATATAACTATGATTGTTAATGACCAAGTATATAGATTACAAAGACCAAATGGGGACGTGGAAACTCAACAGCTTCTTCTACTCCCAAGACAGAAATATATTCTTTACCTAGCTATTGAGAATTTTTCAAATGTTCAATTCGATGAAGATTTTGAATTAAGTATAAAAGAGATTTAATATTAAATCCCTTTATCCCTTTAAACAGAGAAATATAATATAATGTCCATACTATGGATAATTTAGAATTAAATAAAATACACAACTTTTCGATAATTGCACACATAGATCATGGGAAATCTACTCTAGCAGATAGACTCTTGGAAGCTGCACATATAGATATCTCTAGAGATAAAAGGAAATCAAGAATATTAGACAGATTAGACTTAGAACAAGAGAAAGGTATCACTATTAAACTACAAGCATGTACCATGATGTGGAAAGATATCCAACTCAATCTCATAGACACTCCAGGACATGTAGACTTCTCCTATGAAGTCTCTCGCTCCCTAGCAGCTTGTGAAGGAGCACTACTTCTAGTAGATGCCTCACAAGGAGTACAAGCCCAAACCATATCTAATACTCGTAAAGCTTTAGAGTTAGGTCTTACACTAATCCCCGTAATTAACAAAATTGACTTACCCAATATTGATATTGAGGATAGAGAGAATGAATTGATTCAGCTACTTGGTTTTAAAAGAGAAGACATTATTAAAGTCTCTGCTAAAACAGGAGAAGGAATTCCCCTACTTTTAGATACAATTGTTAATAAATGCCCCTCTCCCAAAGGAGAAATTGATAAACCCTTAAAAGCATTAATCTTTGACTCATTCTATGATGAACATAGAGGAGTAGTTGTTGCTATAAGGATATTTGAAGGCAAAATTGTTAACAAACCAAATAAATCTCCAGAGCTTTTCATCTTACAAAAAGGTGAAATCTTTAAACCAACTGAAATAGGTATCTTCTCTCCTGAGTTAGAAGAGAAACTAGAATTAAACTGTGGAGAGGTAGGATACATTGCTACAGGACTAAAAGATATATCAATGTTTACAGTCGGAGATACAATATCAAATTCTCAAGAAACTAAACCTCTTGCTGGGTACAAAGTACCTCAACCAAATGTTTTTGCTACGTTCTTCCCTGTAACTACTGATCAGTATGAACCCTTAAAAATAGGGCTTAACAAATTGAGTATGAACGATGCATCCCTTACATTCTCTGACCAAAGATCCCATCTTCTTGGCTCTGGTTTTAGATGCGGATTTTTGGGATTACTACATATGGAGATAGTTCAAGAAAGACTCGAAAGAGAGTACGATGTTGATTTAATTATCACAGCACCCACAGTTGAGTACAAAGTAACAAAAACAGACGGAACAAAATTAACAATACAAACACCACAAGAGCTACCAGAACCAACAGAAGTAGAAGAAGTCCTTGAACCTTGGGTAAGATTAACCATCATGACTCCAGATAAATATATGGGAGTATTAATGGATCTCTGCCAATACAAAAGAGGCGTATATGTAGATACAAAATATCTTACCGATACCTCTGGGGAAATCCAGCTTAAGGATAGATATATATCTCTTGAATACGATATGCCCCTTGCTTCTCTAGTATCAAATTTCTTTGATCAATTAAAAAACAAATCTAGTGGATATGCATCAATGGAGTATGAAATTACTGATTTCTTACCCGTTGATCTCGCTAAAGTATCTATCCTTGTAAACCATGAGGAGATACATGCTTTAAGTTTTTTGGAAACAAAAGAGTTAGCAAGAGGTAAAGCAGCTAAACTCCTAGAGGTAATGAAAGAAGAAATCCCTAGACAACAATTCGCTATTCCACTTCAAGCATCAATAGGGGCTAAGATCATAGCTAGAGAAGATGTTAAAGCATACAGAAAGGATGTTACAGCTAAACTGTATGGTGGTGACTACACACGTAGGTTAAAACTCTTAGAGAAACAGAAGAAAGGAAAGAAAAGATTAAAACAGATAGGGACAGTTAATATCCCCCAAGAGGCCTTTTTAAGTATACTCAAGACATAGGTAATGATTAATAGATTAACTCTAAAAAATTTTAGGAAATTTAAGGACCAAACCTTTGAATTTAAAAAAAATATAATCATATTCTACGGAAGTAATGCACAGGGTAAAAGTTCTGTATTAGAAGCAATATATTTGATTAATACAGGCACATCCCCTTGGGCCTCTATGAATGAATATATAAATGTAGAACAAAACTCTCAAATACATACCCGTATACAAACAGATGAAGATAGTAAGTCATATGTATATTTCAAAGATAACAAAAAGAGAATCTTTACAATAGATGGGAAGAATGTAAGAGCACAAACTTTTTTTAATAAAAGATCCTCTAACATATTCAATCCTGAAAAAATAGAACTACTAATGATTTCTCCTTCTCAAAGAAGAAATTTCTTAGACAATAATATCTCTAAGTATGATTACTACTATCAGAATCTCTTAAGAGATTTTAAGAAGATATTAAGACAAAGAAATGCCTACCTTAAAAAACTCTCTAAACTTTTCTATGAAGATGGAACCATAGCAATTAATGATCCCCAACTTAATTTCTGGAGTAATCAGTTTGTTGAGTTATCACTAGAGATACTACAAAAAAGAATTACTCTAACTAAAGAGCTTTCACAAAATGAGTATGATGTTAAATACAACAGCGGTTTTAATTTTGACAGAAGAAAATTAAATAACTCTGAATATATAAAGATATGTTTACAAAACGATTTAGAAATAAATAAAAAAAGAGACATTGCTACTGGATATACTAATATTGGACCACACAGAGATGATTGGGATATTGTCAAAGATAGGGATCTCCGCAAATTCGGTTCAAGGGGAGAGAAAAGACTTGCTATTGGAGAATTAATCTTTCAGATTCAAGATATAGTTTACAAAAGGACTTCAGAGTACCCTGTTTTACTCCTAGATGATATAGCTTCAGAGTTAGATATACTAAACACAGAAAAGATCTTTAATAAAAAGTTACTAGATAAACAACAATCCTTTATTACTGTTATCGATTATAAATCTCTACCCCCCCAAATACTACAAGATGCCCAAGTTATACATCTAAATGGTTGTTGACTCGTCTATTAACTATAATTCTGGTAAACTATTAATTACATGAGACAGCATTCAATACCACAAAATGTTTTAGATGTAGAATTCAAACTTTTTACTAAGTTTACACTAAGGGAATTTGCCTTTCTGGCAATAGGTGTAGGAGGAGGAGGTTTCTTTCTTTTTCTAACAAGTAAAGGAGTAATTCCAGGGATAATTGGGGTCCCCATTTTTATCATTTTATCAGGTATTGGAGCATTTCTAGGATTAGTACCAATAAATGATCAACCTGCAGATAAATTCATTATCAACTACTTCTCTGCAATTAATAAACCCACCCAAAGAGTTTGGTTAAACAAAGAGTTAAAAGAGGAACGTGCAAAACCTCTTGTTACACCAGAAAAAAAGAAAACTAACATTATTGCTGGAGCTAAGTTAGATAGAACAGATAGTAATAGCGAAGAGGACACTCTCCCTGATGAAGATATATTCAAACAAAGTGATATTCAAACTAAGACAGAGAATATACAAGCTCCCATAGACACAGGTCCAAAACTTTTAGATAATTCTGATAACTTACTTGTAATAAGTGATGAGAATATTTCAAAGTATCAATTTCAGATAAAAAGTATTGATAAATTACCCGGTAATATTAATATCTGGCTTTCAACAAAGGGTAATCAACCTATTCCGAATGTTAATACCTATTTAAAAGATAATGAGGGTAAAATACTATATGCTAACAGAACAGGTCCTAATGGATATTTTTTAACTAACAAAGAGTATTCCCCTGGAATATATAATGTAGAGTTTGAGGGAGATTCCTTTAGAGGTCCAGGAATAAAATTAGTTCTAACTAAAGAAACCAACAAATTACCTTTAAGAATAATTAGTAAATAATGGATACAAAAGCAAGAGCAAAAACAGTATCATCTACACAAGAACACTTACAAGTAAAGGATATTGTAGATGACTTGATAATAACGAAATCAGGAAGTGTTAGTCTTGTAATCCAAACATCTGCAATAAACTTTGATCTTTTAGCTGAGTTTGAACAAGATAGTAAAGTCTATGCCTTTGCTGGTCTATTAAACTCTCTCCATTTCCATATACAAATACTCATTAGAACCAGAAGAGTTGATATTACTAAATATGTTGATTACCTACGAAGCCAAGAGAAACCCTCTATGTCTGAAGGAACAAAAAAACAATTACAAATATATACTCGTTTTGTTGAAAATTTGATTGTGCAAAATGATGTTTTAGACAAGAACTTTTTCCTAGTAATACCTTTTAACCCTGCTGGAGAAATCCCTGGTAGCAATTTAATCAAATCTAAAAAGGCAAAAGAGGAACAGGAGAAAAATACCCAAATGAAACAAGATCAGCTATTAGAGAAAGCAAAGATATTCTTGTACCCTAAAAGAGATCATATATTAAAACAGTTAGGAAGAATGGGTTTGTTTGGTCATCAATTAACAACAAAAGAATTAGTTGCAGAGTTGTATACAATATACAATCCTGATGAGGAATTACTTTTACAATCTAACAATGGAGGAGAACAAAATTAAATCAAAAACAACTGAAAGACTAAGTAAGAGGAAGGACAACCTTTCAAAGACTGATAAGTATGCATCTTTTACAAAAAATCTTAGAAAGGATATGGAAAAGATAAAGAGAGCAAAGACAGGGGTAGATGAGATAGTAGAAAAGGATAGATACAATGAACCTAAGAAAGAAAAGAAAAATATCCTTTTTAAATTCTTAGACAACTTTATTCCAACTAATAAAAAAGTCCAGCCTGCAATTGTTAAGGAAAAAAGTGCAAAAAGGTATGGAGATTTAACAACCCAAGATGTTATAGCTCCAATAGATATGGAGATAGATTTTAATACTCTTCAGATGGGAGAGTATTACTACAGAACAATCTTTGTTAGTGGATACCCTAGATTTGTAGGACCAAATTGGTTGTCTCCAATAATTAATTTTGAACACTCATTAAGGATTAGTACCTTTTACTATCCTGTAGATTCAAAAGTTATTCTTGATAAGCTAAGGAAAAAAATTGGAGAGATGGAGGCTACTCTTTATGGACAGATGGAGGAAAGAAAAGTTATAGACGCTTCTGTAAAAGTAGCTCTTTCTGATGCTCAACAACTCCAAGACTCAATCGCTGAAGGAACAGAAAAATTCTTTCACTTTACCATGTATATAACTATATATGCTCCAAACAAAGACCTTTTAGAAAAATATAGTCGTAATGTAGTATCAACTCTAGCTGCAATTAATGTATCTGCTAAACCAGCAACCCTACAACAGGAACAAGCCTTTATTAGTACCCAACCACTAGGATTAGACAAACTGTACATAACGAGAAATATGGACACCACCTCCCTCGCTACTACATTCCCATTCGTTACCTCAGAGTTAACAATGGATCATGGAATTATGTATGGTCTTAATATGCATAATAATAGTTTAATTGTATTCGATAGATTTGAGCTTGAGAATGCAAATTCAGTTGTATTTGCTAAATCAGGTGCAGGTAAAAGCTACTTTGTAAAACTAGAAGCAGTAAGAAGTTTAATGTTGGGTACCGAAATTATCATAATCGACCCTGAAAGAGAGTATGAAGAATTAGCCAAAGCTGTAAATGGGTCGTACATTTCTTTCTCTCAAGACAAGGGAGATAAAATGAATCCATTCGAGCTATCAGGTGTTACAGAGGAAGGAGATGATGAGTTGAGGATGAAACTTCTTTCTTTACAAGGGTTTTTTAAAGTAATGTTTGATGGTTTAACAAGTATAGAATCCTCTATTTTAGATAGAGCATTAATTCTAACCTACAGAGAGAAAGGTATTACTTTTGATCCTGATACACAGAAAAATACTCCTCCCCTACTAGAGGATCTGTATAAAGTGTTAAAGGGTATGGCCGAAGATACCGCCCATGAATTAGCTAGAAGAATGGAGAAATACATTATCGGCAGTGGTGCTGGAGTATTTAATGAGGCTACAAACTTTGAAATTAATAATCCCTTTACAGTATTTAGTGTTAGAGACTTGCAAGAGGAACTAAAACCCCTATCAATGTACTTAATGCTCGATTTCATATGGACTGTAATACGTAAGAAAAAGAAAAGAAGAATCCTAATCGTAGATGAGGCATGGTATATGATGCAAAGAGAGGACTCTGCAAGATTTATGTATTCAATTGCAAAAAGGGCAAGAAAATACTATCTAGGTCTTACAACAATAACTCAGGATGTCTCCGACTTTATGAACAATGAAATGGGAAGAGCCATAGTCTCAAACTCCTCTTTACAACTCCTCATGATGCAAAGCCCCTCTGCATTAGATAACCTACAAACACAATTCAATCTCTCTGATGGAGAAAGGAATTTCTTACTCAATTGTGATAGAGGACAGGGCCTGTTCTTTGCCGGTCCAAATCATGTCGCTATTCAAGTACTTGCTAGTGTACAAGAAAATGAACTAATTACATCAGATCCTAGAGAGTTAGAAAAGAGAAAATTAAGAGAAAAAGGAGAAGAAGTAGTATCAGATATTGATGAATTAGCACAGATATTTGACCCTCCAGTTTCCCAAAAGCATATAGAGGTCGATAAGGGAAGACAGCAAGAAATTATCGAAACTGCAATGGGAAGAAAAGAAGAGGAGATGGAACAGATTAGAGAAGAAAGAGAAAACTATCAAAAACAATTAAAAAAAGAACTCAAAGAACAAGAAGATCTTTTAAATCCCCAAAAAGGAGAGCTCAACAAATCTTTGAAAGATTTAGTCGAAGAAAATACTCTTACTGGACAGGTAATGAAAGATAGAAGAGAAATACAAGAAGGTAAATTCCATATTACACCTCAAGGAATAGTGGGAGATGACAATGAACAACAACCAAACCAAAAATAGTAATAAATATATAGTGACGGGAGACACTAATATACAAGATTATCCTGTTAAGGAGAATAAGCAGGAGAAAACGAAAACACCCAATATTAGGAGTGCTCAACAGAGGAGAGCAGGAGAGGCATTGAAATTATCAAATCCTTTCAAAGGTGTTTAACTTAGAGGCCCTTGATCTGGAAGAACATATTCCTTAAGATTTTCTGGTGTAATAACTATCGGAACAGGTTTCCCTTCTATAATTTCTCTAGCTACACTTCTAAGCAGTGTATATATATTCCTTTCAAGTTGACGAATTCCTGCATCAAAACCAACGGGCCTTATTATCAATGGCCACACCTCTTCGGATATCTCAACATACTCCTTGTTAAGCCCCATCTTTGATAGAGCAACAGGAAGTATATACTTAGTAGCAATAACTTTTTTGTCTTCATCATTGTAACTAGTGAAACGAATTACCTCTAATCTATCTAGCAAAGCAGTAGACAGTCCCCCTAAGTTATTTGCTGTACATATAAAGAATACTTTAGAAAGATCAATAGGATAATCTATATAGTGATCAATAAAATTTGAATTCTGTTCAGGGTCTAAAATTTCAAGAAGAACAGCCATAACATCATTTAAGAGACCTTTGTTTACACTAGCCTTCTCTATCTCATCAATTAGAATTACAGGATTCATGCTTTGAGTTCTAATCAAAGCTTTAGCTATCTGGCCTGGTTCCGAATCAATCTCATACCTTGGAACACCTCTTAATGTCCTAACGTCCCCTATTGCACCAAGAGATATCCTAGCAAATTGTCTACCCATAGAGGTAGCTATTGATTGTGCAATTGAGGTTTTACCTACACCCTGTAATCCAACAAAAAGTAGTACAGGAGAATTCACATTCTCCTCTTTTTGTACATAAGATGGATCCCTATTCGTCCTAATCTTTTTTAATTGCATAACCGAAAGATAGTCCAGTATCAGATTCTTAACAGTATCCATACCATAGTGAGTAGAATCCATAATCTTTCTTGCGTTTTGGATATCAAGATTGTCCTCAGTTATTTGTCCCCAAGGTATTCTTGTTACCCAATCTACATATTTATATACAGTTTCAAACTCTGAGCTATAATTACCCCACTTAGCCATACGTCTCAATCTATTAACAGACCTCATTGTCTCCTCTTTTAATTCCACAGGAACTTTAGAGGATGTTAATTTGTTTTGTAGCTGAACTATCTCAGAGATAATTTCATCAGGAACCAATTGTGTTGTATTTTGAGGTTGGGCAGTATGTAAATCCATATCAAAATATATCATATTAGGCATACGGTTTCTTGACCTATAACATAAGAGATCTTTGAAAGAATTTTTAATAATAAAGATAGAGACTAACTTAGGCCACTTAAAACAGCTTCCTTTAAGCTATTAGCAGCATATATTACATCCTCTCTATTATTGTATATCCCTAAACTAAATCTTACTGTTGGTCCAACACCAAACCTATCATGCAAAGGCTCGGCACAGTGATATCCCTCTCTAAAAGCAATCCTCTTTTTATTCAGAAACTCACTTATACTCTCTCCCCTTTTATCATTCTCTACCTTGGTTACATCCTTACATCCTCTAAATGTGAATCCTTTAATATTAAAAGCTATCGCTCCATATTTAGCTTTACTATTATTAGGACCGAAATGCTTAAACCAATCTATAGAATCAAACTGTTTAAGAAAAAAATCAATTAATTCCTGTTCATGCTCAACAATACTTTCCCATCCACCTACACTCTCAACCCTTTTGCTTAACCAATCCACTGCTACTCCTAAAGCTATTCCACCTGCAATATTAGGAGTCCCCGCTTCAAACTTCCATGGTAATTCATTGTATTCAAAACCATTCTTAGATACCAAAGAGACCATTTCTCCCCCTCCCATCCAAGGAATCAATTTATCAAGATACTTACGCTTACAATACAGTACTCCACTTCCAGTTGGGCCATACACCTTATGTCCAGAAAAAACTAATGCATCACAATTAATCTCCTTTACATCAACCCTTATCCTAGCAACACTTTGAGCTGCATCTAAGACTGTAAACGTATTAACACTTTGTGCAATCTTAAATATCTCTTCCACATTATTCTTAACCCCTAAAACATTCGATATGTGTACAAGGGAAACAATCTTAATCTTTTTCCCATACTTTTTAACTAAAGCAGTAAACCAATCAGTATCCAAGGTATAGTTATCTTTAACTGGGATATACTCTATTCTAAACTTTATACTCTTTTGTAAGAGCATCCAAGAAACTATATTACTATGATGCTCCATTTCACTTACAACTACTATATCTCCATCCTTTAACAAATCTTTACCAATTGTATTAGCTAAGAAATTTAAACCCTCAGTACTGTTTCTAGTAAATATTATCTCCTCATATGAATCTGCATTAAGAAATTTAGCTACACTCTCATGAGCTTGTAACCAATACTGGGTAGCCTGTAAAGATAGGTCATATGGACCTCTATGAATATTTGCATTCTCTTTCTCGTAATACTGTTTTATTCTATCTATCACAACTTGTGGTTTTTGTGTTGTAGCAGAGCTATCAAGATATACAATACCCTTTCTAAAAGAGGAACTACTAATTATTGGAAATTCTTTTCTAATACTATTAAACATATATATAACAGGAAATAATTAAAAATTCTTCCACATTCTACTAGCTTGTACAGTCATATCCCCCTTGTATTTACTATTCAGTCCCTTACTGCCGTATGGCCTCTCACAATTCTTATCCAACTCTTCAAAGGATAATTGTGCTATTTTCATACCTGCATATATTCTAATAGGTAAGGGAGAGAGATTAGCAATTTCTAGTGTTAATCTCAGCTTATTACCAGGATCTAAAAATCCTGCAGTTGCATGTATTATTAATCCCATTCTTGCTAAAGAGCTCTTTCCTTCAAGTCTAGCAACATGCTTAGAATTTACTCCTGTAACTTCAATAACATTTGCAAGTATGAATTCTTTTGGTTTTAAGGTATATCCCCTTTTATCATCTATCTCTAACTTTATCATCAAGTCTTCAATGGGTTGTTTAACATCAATTATTTTACTATTCTTTGTATCAAACACCAAAATACTGTTGTCTAGATGTAAATCATAAGAGGCTGGTTGAATATATTTTTCAGAAAAAGGCTCTATATATATATCTCCACTCTTCCTTTTCTCCTTTATACTTCTATCTGAAAGTATCATTACTCTTACTATTAAATATTAACTTCTATCTACAAACTGTTCCTTAGATTTTGGATCAGGTTTCTCAATACTTTTTAGTAAAGAATACCATATACTATCTTGTAGATTTAATAGCTCTAACCATTTGTATACTAATACTCTGTATGATATATGCCCTCCCTTTCTTGTTCTTAGATTAATCGTGTACTGTAAATCATCAAAGGATGCATAGAAACAGTATTTAGTACTATGTGCATAGGGTAGGAGATATTTAGTATATTCTTTAGAGACCTCTTCTGGCATATATTCTTTGGATTCCTTCCTCCACTTCTTTATCATCGAGTATGTACCTACTAATGAGCTTTGATACTCCTTTCTTAATTTATCTAACTCTTTAATTCCTAAATAGTTACATAGAAAGAAACAATCTTCATTATTCCTATCTAATTCATTATCAATATCCATTTCATCATGGAAAAGAGGTATGAATCTTTCAAAACTTCTATGCCTATTTAAATCTTTTAGAGTTCCCAATGTTGCCATTCCCTCTATTTTGATAGCTCCAGACTGACCAATATTTCCTAGTAGGTTATGATTATTATGATTCTCAAAGATAATCTCACCAACCTTTTTACCCTCTTCAAAGTCAAATTCCAACTCCTTTTTACTTCCTAATGGATTAATTAACATTTCATAATGGGTAATTAAATCCTCTATGGTATTCTCATTGTATTTAACCAAACAGGAATCCCCCTCACATCCTTGATTAATATACTTTCTTTGTTTTGAAATTGTCTCCTTTAAATATTTTAAAACATCTCTTGTAGAATTTCTTCTACAACAGTTAGCATCAGTATGTCTAATTAGTCCATCTGCCTCCCTAATATATTTAGGTATCTCTATATCAGACTCTCCTAGTAGATTAAAAAGCAAATTCCCTATCTCATTATCAACAATGTCATCATTTGCATTAAGGTAGGATATTAATTCAGACCAATTTCTTGCAGACATAACGGCTGCCATACTTGTATTAAGACCGTATGGAAGAAGATATCTCGCAGTATCAAATGTCCTTGCTTGTAAAGCAGTTTTCTCTTCTCTATTTTTTTCATTTATCTTAAAATACTCTTTAAGAGCTACTTTAGTTTTTTTAAGTAGTCTTCTGTAGTCTGCCATCTCTTTAAGCATTATCTTTTCATACTCTTTTCGTATATCTACATCACTACATATCTCTTTTGGTATTTTTACAAACTCTGGACTTTGAAAATTCTGATACCTAGTAGACCTCTCTTGACCAGAGATAACGGCGTTAAGATAGAAGATTTTCATAGCAGTAAACATAGGGATATTTTCAATACAAACAAAAAGATCTGCCATATCTCCTACTGACTTATGACCATATCCATGGAATATCTTTTCTAGTCTCTCTGCTGCATCTGTATTGTTATCGATAATTTCCTTAGCAATATCTACTATAGAGTCTGCAGACCTACTGTATCTTGCTCCAAGATATGCATTTATTGAGGGTTGTTTCTGATTAGAATTTTGTAAAAGGGTATGTACCTTAAATTTGTTCCAAAGAGATTGTGACCTTATACTAGCTATTTGTAAATTCTTTCTGAAGGTTCCTTTCATTTGTACTGGATTACAAGTTATCTATACCTGGAATTAGGAATTTCCTAGTAAACTCCTTTACCTCTTCTCTTATCAACTTAAGTTTCTTTTCTGATGTATCCCTTAGTGCCCTATCTATATATTCAGCTATTTTAACCATATCTTCCTCTTTCATTCCTCTAGTAGTAATTGCAGGTGTCCCAATTCTAACTCCTGATGGATCCCAAGGTTTTCTTTCGTCATGAGGGATACTGTTCTTGTTTAGAGTAATATTTACACTTTCCAAGATATCTGAGGCTTCTCTACCAGTCATATTTACACTTTTTACAGTATCTACTAAAAAGAGATGGTTATCTGTTCCTCCTGAAACAATATTAAATCCTTTCTCTATTAAGGTATCAGCTAATACTTTAGCATTCTTAACAATCTGTTTAGAATACTCTTCAAACTCTTTACTTTGAGCCTCCTTTAAAGCTACTGCTATCCCTGCTGTAATATGGTTGTGTGGACCTCCCTGAAGGCCAGGAAATACTGCTTTGTCTATAGCCTCTCCATACTCCTGTTTACACATAATCATAGCCCCTCTTGGACCTCTGAGTGTCTTGTGTGTAGTAGTTGTAACTATATCTGAAATACCTATAGGAGATGGGTACTGATTAGTAGCAACTAGTCCTGCAACATGCGCTATATCAGCAACAAGTATTGCACCTACTTCATCTGCTATCTTTTTAAACTCTTTCCAATCAATTATTCTTGAATATGCACTAAACCCACTCCATATTAATTTAGGTTTGTGATCTAGCGCTATCTTTCTTACTTCATCGTAATCAATATATCCTTCCTTGTTTACACCGTAACTAACTGAATCAAAATATTTACCACTAATCGATACCTTAAAACCGTGTGTCAAATGCCCCCCAGCAGATAACTCCATTCCCATTGTCCTATCTCCTGGATTTAGGAATGCTAGATGCACTGCTAAATTAGCAGGAGAACCAGAGTATGGTTGTACATTAACATGCTCTGCATTAAATACCTCTTTTGCTCTTGATATACACTCCTTTTCAATCTCATCAATATATTCATTCCCACCGTAGTACCTTTTGTCTGGATATCCTTCTGAGTATTTGTTAGTAAGAATACTTCCCATCGCTTTAAGTACATTAGAGCTAACATAGTTTTCAGAGGCTATTAATTCTATACCTTCTTTCTGTCTTTTTGCTTCTTGTTTAATATATTTAAATATGATGTCTTTATTCATTTCTTTCATATATATCAATTAAATTACTAAACAGAGAAGCTATTGTCATAGGGCCTACACCTCCTGGTATGGGGGTAATGTATGCAACCTTCTCCTTAACTGATTCAAAATCTACATCTCCTACTAACTTCCCTTCTGCATTTCGGTTGGTTCCTACATCTATCACAGTACATCCTTCTTTAATATATTCTGAGTTAATATATTCTCCTTTCCCTATTCCTACAACTAATATATCTGCATTTTTAGAAATCTCTTTTAGATTGTTAGTATGAGAGTGGCATATGGTGATGGTGGCATTTTCATTTTGGAGCATTGCTGCTGTTGGTAATCCCACTATATCACTTCTTCCAATTACTACTGCTTTTTTACCATCAATTCGGATTTCATATTCATGTAGTAGATGTAATATACCTTTAGCTGTAGCAGGAGCAATAGCTGTTGGATCATTTTTAAAGAGTTTTCCTAGATTAATTGATGTTAGGCCATCTACATCCTTAGAAGGAGAGATAGATTCTAGGACCAAATCTTCATCTATACCCTTGGGAAGTGGTAATTGAACCATTATCCCATCTATTTGTGAGTTACTGTTTAATTTAGTAATTTCCTCAACTAATTTCTCTGTTGATATATTTTTATTAAAGCTGTGTACTTCACACCGTATTCCTAATTCTTGTCCTTTTTTAGATTTCATTTCTACATATTTCTGACTTGCGAAATCATTTCCAACAAGTATGATATCTAACCTAGGAGCTCTCTTTCCAGAAGAGATTGCTTTGTCTACTTTCTTTTGGATTTCTTGAGTAATCTTTATACTTGTTTGCCTACCATCTAATATTTTCATGTTTGTATATGTAAAAATATATTCCTTTGTATTTTACAGGATATTTTAATATTTATCAGTCTAAATATATTACTCTTGTACTCTTACTGCTGTAACTATTGTTCTTTTGATATTAGCTCCTGCAGGCCAACATGTCATTAGAGTAAGGGTGTCTTTGGGTAGATATTTACCTAAGTATTCTACTTCTGATGGATTTACTCTTTTTACTTCTAAGACTGAGTATTGATATATTTGCCCTTGATAGCTAACATATATTTCATCTTCTTTTTCTAATTCATCTAGTAGGTAGAAGTAGACATTATATTTTCTTCTTTCGTAGAAGTTTACTGCTGAGTGTGCAAAGAGGAATACATTTCCTTCTTGGTTAGGGAGTGCTGTTCCTTTAGCATGTGCTACTCCACTAATTAGTGCTTTGTCATATTCACTTTCTTT
>Ga0209121_10000571_pt1 | contig 38692 bp, 41 predicted proteins | sample Cruoilmetagenom3_FD_187292 | JGI IMG/M metagenome (GOLD analysis project Ga0209121, IMG submission 187292) | Oil polluted marine microbial communities from Coal Oil Point, Santa Barbara, California, USA - Sample 3 (SPAdes) (version 2) | ecosystem: Environmental > Aquatic > Marine > Oil seeps ... | reverse complement strand
TCTTTGTCGTCTGTCTCCTCAGTCGGAGAACAGGCTGACCTCAAAACGGGGCACGTTTCAGATGAGCAGGTCACGAGCGACCACACCCTGCGCCCGGCGAGGGCGTTGGCGATCTCGATAGCGCCACCGGGATTTTTGTTGGCGGCGGTGATGGTGATCTCGGTCAGATCCGGGTCCCGAACCCGACCGACATGGTGAACGGGATCACGAGGACGACCTTGTCGCCCTTCCACATCCACGATCCGGTGGCGCGCCACCTGGGCCGAGACGCGAGAGAATGCCGCCCGGACGATCCGAATCGCCTGCGGGTACTCGAGGAGCGGACCGGGTTCACGCTGGATCGGCCGCTTGCGGTGAAATGCTTTGCCGCGCCGCATTTTTGTCAGGAAAGCGGTGCAGGGTCTGTGCGCAAACACGCAGGAGGCTCCGCATGCCCACCGATCTCATCGAAGACCCGCACGCCGACCCGGCCGTGACAGCGGCCACCCGCGAGACGGCCCTCAGATGGTATTCCGCCCAGGCCAGCGGCGATGTCGAAGCCCTGATGGACTGCCTCGATCCCGACATCGAGTTCATCAACTACAATGTCGTGCCCGGCTGGAACGATGCGATGCCCTGGATCGGCACTTTCCAGGGGTTCGACGCCACCGTCGCCTCGTTCAAGCTGTTCATCGACACCTGCGAGCCGCAGGAAGAGCAGCTCCTGCGGCTGGTCTGCCAGGGTGAGCAGGCGGCGGGCGTGGTGCACGAGATATCGCGCGTGCGTGCCACCGACCGGCTGTTCGAAATCGAGTTCGTGCAGTGGATGGTGATCCGTAGCGGCAAGATCCTGCGTTGGAAATCCTACACCGATCCCGCGACCATCCTGCGCGCCATCGCCGGCGAAGGTCCTGTTGCCGGAGAAAAATCATGAACGTGTTGACGGATCTGACCGCGCAGCGGCTTGCGGATTGGCTGGCAGCACTCGGGCGCGGCGATATGGAAACCGCGATGGCCGGGCTCGCCGACGACGTGGTCTTCGCGGCCCCTGCGATCTACCACGCGGGCCTGGCGATGCCGCGCCCGGGTGAGGTGCAGGGCAAGGCGGCGATCGCGGCAATGTTCGCTGCCCGCGCCGCGCTGGTCGAAGACGTCGCGATGACCCCCGAGGGCATGGGCGGCGCCAGGGGCGAAGGCTGGGCCGTGGCCGTGACCACCGAGCGTCACCGCAAGACCGGTAGCGAATACACCCTCAGAGCCGTGGTGCGCTTCAGCTTCGACGCGGGCGGGTTGATCCGGCGGTGGGAGAGCTTCTTCGACCCGACCCCGCAGATTGCCGCGTTCCAGCCTGCACTCGATGCGGACCTTATCGACGCGCTGAAGGCGCGCGACGAGGCCCGGGTGACAGCGCTGCTCGGCAATGGCGCCAACCCCACCGCGCGCGATGGAGACGGGCTCACCGCGCTGATGATCGCTTGCGGCCGTGGGCTTGAGACAGCCACGAAAGCGCTCCTCGATGCAGGCGCCGACCCCTTCGCCAAGGATGCCGCCGCCGGGGCTTCGCCGCTGCACAAGGCCTGCCAGGCCGGCTCGCTCGCCTGTGCCACCCAGCTGATCGCAGCCGGTGTCCCGGTGGACGAACCCGCCACCAGCACCGGGCACACCCCGTTGATCGAGGCGATCTGGTTCAAGCGGCCAGAAATCGCGAAGATGTTGCTCGACCATGGCGCGAGCCTGTCGGTACGCACGCATTACGGGTTCTCGCTGCTCGATCACATGGAATATGCGCTGAAGGTCAACCAGATCGACCAGGATCGCCTGGAACAGGCGGCGGCTTTCGTGCGGTCGCGCGAAACATCCGACAAGACACTGAGCGCCGCGCTGCCGCTGGTGGCCGCGGCCAAGGCGGGCGACGCCGCCGCCGCGCGGGCCGCGCTCGAAGCCGGGGCCGAGGTCGATGCCCGCGCGCCGATCCTGGGCGGGTTCGACGACGACCACACCGCGCTCCTGATCGCCTGCCGCGACGGCCACGGCGAGATCGTCGATCTGCTGATCGCCGCCGGTGCCGACGTCAATGCCGTCGAGCCCACATTCTGCGCCGTGCCGCTGCACAAGGCTACCTACAACGGCCATGCCGCGATCACCGCGACGCTTTGCGCCGCCCCGGGGATCCTCCTCGATTTCCAGGGCGCCACCAACGGCTACACGCCGCTGCACGATGCGCTCTGGCACGGGTTCGAAGACTGTGCCCGGGCCCTGGTCAAGGCGGGTGCGCGGCGCGACCTCGAGGGTCATGACGGCAAGACGCCGCTCGATCTGGCCATCGAAGCCTTTGGCGAACACGCAGAGATCACGGTTCTTGTCCGAAACGGTTAACAGCGTTGATCCGCCCGGCCCCGTTGGGTCGGGCGGCTCGAAATCTGTCTTCTTCAGGTCGAGAACGTGACGGAAATATGTTTTTGTTTACTAATTGTTAACCCGGCCGCTCTAGCCGTCGATTGTCGCGAAACCGACGACATTCCACCCCGGAAAAGTCACAAAACCCGTCAATCTGTTTTCCTGCGCGCTTTGTCGCACTTGAGAGGCCAGACCCGGCAGACCGGCACGGATCAACCCGCTTCGCCGCGCGCCGGTCGCTTCGAACGAGCCACGATCCGGCCCGAGATGAGGATCTGAGAGAATGCTGTATTTCAGCCGGATGCGATGGAAGATCGATGGCATGTCCTTCGACGCGCTCTGGAAGCTCGAAGGGCAGGAAGCCAAGGCCGCCGTCGACAGCATCCAGAAGGGCATCGTCTCGCATCTCTACAAGCCCTGCGCCGAGCAATACGTGATCTCGATCGGCGGCGCGCGCACGGTCGAGGATTTCGACCGTTACGCGATGGGCATCCTGCCGATGCGTGAACACCTGATCTTCGAACAGGTCCTGCCGCTCGAAGAAGGCTTCACCATCGACGTCTTTCCCTACCTCACCAAGCGCACCGCCGAGATGGACGACCGGCCTCGGTTGCTCCACTACGTCGAGCTGCATTGGGATCCTCGTGCGCGCTCGCTCGACAGCCACTGGGCCGAGATCGTCGAGACGTTGCAGAGGCTCGACGCGCCGAAGGTGTTGGGCGTCTACCGCCTCGCCGGGCGCGAGGGGGCGATTGCCATCATCGACATCGAAACCGCTGCCGATCTCAACCACCTCGCCGCCTTGCCCTGCCTCGCCGGTGCCGAGGTGACGCAGGTTGAGGCCTTGCGCGACTATCTCGGCTTTGCGGAGGATGTCTGGCGGGGATATCGTTTTGACTGAGGCGGCCCGGATATCCGCGGCCCGGGCCTCTGCGCTGCCCGTCCCCCGCGTCACGCGGCTCACCTCCGATGCGCTCGGCATGATCGTCAACCTCTACCTGGTCGAGGGCCGGGACGGGGTGGTGCTGGTCGACGGCGCGATCTCGCGCCGCTTCGCGGCCCAAGTGCGAGACGCAATCGCAGCTACCGGCAAGCCCCTGCTCGGAGCGATCCTCACCCACGGACACCCCGACCATTTCTGCGGTCTTGGTGAGATCCTCGCGGGGACCGACGTGCCGATCTTCGCCCTGCCGGGCGCCATCGCCCAGCTCGAGCGGCGCTGGGATGAGGCGGTGCCTGGTATGCGCGCTGCCTTCGGCGACGACTTCCCAGAAACCTTGCGCAAACCCGACACCCCGGTCGCGGACGGTGAGACCGTCGCGCTTGGCGATCTCAATTTCTCGGTGCGCGCCTACGGCCCCGGCGAGAGCGATTGCGACGCCACCTGGACGCTTCTCGCGGACACGGATGCCGCGGACACCGTTTTCTGCGGAGATCTCGTCTACAACAACATGCACGTCTTCATGCAGGACGGCCACGCCGAGGCATGGCTGGCCGCGCTGGCAAAGCTCTCGCGCGCGCATGCGCCGGACACCCGCTTTCATCCCGGCCACGGCCCCGCAGGGGGCCACGAGCTGATCCAGTGGACGGCGGGTTATATCCGCATGTACCTGCGCGCGCTGCGCGACGCCCTCGACACCGACCGCGAATTCGGGCCGGCGGCGCAGAAACGGCTGGTCGAAACCATCCGGTCCTACCTGCCCAGCGACGATCTGATCGACCTCGCCCAATTCCGCCTCGACATCACCGCCCACAACCTTGCCCGCGTCGCCCGCGACGCAAAGGAGATCTACTGATGAGCAGAATTCTCGTCATTGCCTCGAACTACGGCCTTTGGGCCGAAGAACTCATGGCGCCCTGGGACGCGCTGAAAACGGCTGGCCACGAGCTGACGCTCGCCACCTACCTCGGCAGGACACCGTTGCCCTTCCACCTGAGCATGGACCCCGACTTCATCGACCCGATGCTGGGCATTCCGATGAACCCTGGCCCCCTTCTGGCCCGTGTCAACGAAGCGCTCGACAGCGGCGAGTGGGACAGCACGCTCACCGTCGAGGCCGCCAATATGGATGACTACGACCACCTCGTGCTGGTCGGCGGCCCCGGCGCCGCGGTCGATATCGCCGGCAACATGCATGTGCACGACCTCGTGCTCAAAGCCTACAAATCGGGCAAGACCATCGGCGCTTTGTGCTACGCGGTGGCGGCCCTGGTGTTCACCCGCGACCCCGATGCCGGGTTTGCCAGCGTGATCCGCGGCAAGACCGTCACCGCCCATCCGCATGCCTGGGATTTCACCGACACCGTGGAATACAAGGTGGTGCGCGCCACCGACGACAACCCCGACATGAAGCTGCAATCGGCCGGCTTCCTGTTTCCGCTCCAGCACATCACAGAAGACGCCGTCGGTCCCGAGGGAAAGGTGATCTCGGACGAGACCGCCAACCGCAACAAGCCCTGCGTCGCCTACGACGCGCCCTTCGTCACCGCGCTCTCGGTCGAAAGCTGCGTGGCCTTCGGCGACAAGCTCGTGGAGGTGCTGACATGATCCACCAGCACATTTTCGCAGCCCCCAAGCCGGGTATGACCGAGGCTGAGTTCCAGGACTATTGGCTGCACAAGCACGCGGTGAATTACGCCAGCAAGATCAAACAGATAAAGCGCTACAAGATCGACCTGCGCCTGCCGTTCAGCCGCGACCCCGCGCCGCTGTGGAACGCGGCCGCCGAGATCTGGCTCAACGACGAGGCCGACCAGATCGCCTCGCTGCAAAGCCCCGAATTCATCGACGGCGCCCGTCGGGACGAACCCAACTGGGCGGCCTTCTGGAAAACCCTCGGGCTCGATTGCGACACCGAAAGCCTGAAGCCGGGCGCGGTGCCCGATGGCGCGGTCAAGCTCCTGATCCTCTTGAAGCGCGCCGAGGGGGTCAGCCGCGACGCGTTCCGCACTGCCCAACGGGCCGCGATGGTCGACGCCGCAGCCGATCCGGCCATTCTGCGGCTCGATCTCGCCTTTGCCCGCGATGCGCTCTACGCCGTCGGCGGCCCGCCGTTCGACGGGTTGGGCCATGTCTGGTTTGCCTCCGTCGAGGCGGCGGAAACCGCCCTCGCGGGCCCCACGGGCCAGGCGCTCCTCCCGGAGACCAGCGACGTCCTGCGCACCGACCAGTTTTTCCCCATGCTCACCAGCGAACACTGGGTCATCGGCCCCGAGCTGCGTCCCTGAATCCGCGTCCCCGAATCCGAAGGAACCGCCCTATGCCCACCAAGCGCATTCTCGCCGTCATGTCCGAATTCGGCTATTGGGGGATCGAGCTCGTCGGCCCCCTGCGCAAGCTCGAGGCCGCCGGCTACAGCTTCGATTTCGTCACCCCCAAGGGCACCCGTGCGCCCTGCCTGCCACCGAGCCGCGATACGACCTACGTCGACCCGCCGCTCGGCGTCTGCGTGACCACGCCGGAGGATGCGGCAATGGTCGACGCCTTTGAGGGATCGGGCGCGCTGGACGCCACGCTGAACCTCTCCGAGATGTTCCCCGAGCGGCCCTATTACTCGGCACCCGATTTCCTGCGCCAACTCGAGGCCTACTACAAAACCCGCAAGGATGCGCAGGAGGCCGCGCTTGAAGCCTACGACGCAATCCTCCTGGTCGGTGGCAGCGGTCCGATCATCGACATGGTCAACAACCAGCGGGTGCACGACCTCGTGCTCGGCTTCCATGCCGCGAAAAAGCCGATCGGGGCGATCTGCTACGGCGTCGCCACGCTGGTCTTCGCGCGCGATTTCAACGAGCGCCGCTCGATCATCGACGGCAAGCATGTCACCGGCCATTGTGTCGAATACGACTACAAGGACGGCACAGGCTTCGTCGGCACCGATCTCAACATCGGCCCGCCGCCTTACGTGCTGGAATACATGCTGTCCGATGCCGTCGGCCCCAGCGGCGGGTACCACGGTAATTTCGGCAAACAGACTTCGGTAATCGTCGATTATCCGTTCGTCACCGCCCGCTCGCTGCAATGCTCGCACGAGTTCGGCGACCGCTTCGTCGACATGCTCCAGAGCGGCCTGGCCCGGTCGGGGTGGTGAGCCGATGAAACACGCGACCCTCCAGACCCGCAACGGCCACCACGCGATCCTCGATCAGCTGATCGCCGACGGGGTGAGCCATATCTTCGGCAATCCCGGCACCGTCGAGCAGGGGCTGCTCGACGCGCTCGGCGACCGGCCGCAGCTGGCTTACGTGCTCACGCTGCAGGAAAGCATCGCGATCTATGCCGCCGACGCATATGCACGGGCCAGCGGCGGGCTCGCGGTGGCGCAGATCCATTCAAGCCCCGGTCTCGGCAATAGCATCGGTGCGCTCTACCAAGCGCACAGGGGCCATAGCCCGATCCTGGTTATCGGCGGCGATGCCGGCGTGAAATACCAGCCGATGGATGCGCAGATGGCCGCCGACCTCGTGGCCATGGCCGCCCCGGTCACCAAGTGGTCGACGATGGTCCAGGACCCAGCTTCGCTGCTGCGCGTGCTGCGGCGCGCGATCAAAGTGGCGCTCACCCCGCCGATGGGCCCGGTCTACGTCTGCCTGCCGCAAGACATGCTCGACGTCGCGACGGTCGAAACGGTGCGGCCAACCTCACGGGTCGCGATCAGCGGCGCGCCCGCTCCGGTCGCGCTCGATGAGGCCGCCGCCGCGCTCGCCGGTGCCGCCCGCCCGACCGTGTACGTCGGCGACGGCATAACCCAGGCGGGGGCGCAAGCAGAACTGACGCGCCTTGCAGACCTGCTGGGGGCCGATGTCTGGGGCGTCGACAGCGGCGAGCTCAACATGAGCCATGCCCACCCGCTGTGGCGCGGTCAGACCGGGCACATGTTCGGCGGGCATTCGCTGCCGATCACCCGCAGCGGCGACGTCAACCTCGTCGTCGGCACCTACATGGTCCCGGAGGTCTTTCCGCATTTGGGCGACATCTTCGCCGAAGACGCCACCACCATCCACCTCGACGCCGACCCGGGCGCGATCGCCAAGAACCATCCGGTCGACCTCGGGCTGGTCTGCGATCCGAAAGCCGGGCTTGCGGCGCTGGCCGAGCGGCTGGAACCGCTGCTCGACGCTACCGCAAAGACCGCCGCGGCCGACCGGCGGGCCAAGGCGCAGAGCCGCGCCGAGGCCGCCCGCACCGAGGCTAGGGCGACCACCACCAGCGGCGACGGGGCGATCCCCGGCACGCTGCAGTTCGGCCACGTCGCGGCCGCGCTGGCCGAGCGGCTGCCGGCGGACGCCGTGATCTTCGACGAAGCCCTCACCAACTCGCCCGCACTCAACGCGCATCTGACACCCACTACGCCGGGGCAGTTCTTCCAGACCCGTGGCGGCTCGCTCGGCACGGCGCTGGCCGGCGGTCTCGGGCTGCAGGCGGCAGCGCCGGACAAGACGGTGGTTGCCGTCTCCGGCGACGGCGGCGCGATGTATGTGATCCAGGCGTTATGGTCGGCGGTGCGCCACGACCTGCCCATCAAGTGGATCATCTGCAACAACCGCTCCTACCGGCTCTTGCAGGCCAATATCAGCCAGTTCTGGGATGAGCACGCGGTGGATAACCGCGCCTTCCCGCTGGCCTTCGATTTGTCGCGCCCGGCGCTCGACTTCGCCCATATCGCCGAAGGCTTCGGCGTGGCTTCGGCGCGGATCGAAACCTTCGACGATATCGGCCCGGCGCTCGACCGGGCTCTGGCTCACGACGGGCCGTTCCTCCTCGACGTCCTGCTCGAGGGCGATGTCCACCCCGAACTGATAGGTGTGAAATGCGGCCAGTAGCTCCCGAAACCTGGACCTTGACGCAACCCGCGACGCCCTTGCGCGCGCGCCCCGGAACGGCCCACCCGCCGGGGGCCACGGTGGCAGAAGGCGGGGTGAATTTCTCTGTGTTCTCCGAGCACGCCAGCGACATGGAGCTGCTCTTGTTCGAGAGCGCCACCGCGCCCGAGCCGTTTCAGGTGATCTCGCTGACCGATCCCGAGCACCGCGCCTTCCATTTCTGGCACGTTTTCGTCGAGGGCGCCGGCCCCGGCCTGCACTATGCCTACCGGGTCAATGGCCCGGGTGATGTGGGCGCGGGGCACCGGTTCGATCCGGAAAAGGTGCTGGTCGATCCTTATGCGCGCGGCAATTCCACAGCACTCTGGAACCGCGGCGCCGCCTGCCAGCCCGGCGACAACCTCGCACGTGCGATGCGCTCGGTGGTGATCGACGCCGATGCCTACGACTGGGAAGGCGACGCACCGCTGCGCCGCCCGCTCGAAGAGACGGTGATCTACGAGATGCATGTCGGCGGCTTCACCCGCGGCGGCGAGGCGGGTGTGACACACCCCGGCACCTTCGCCGGCGTGACCCAAAAGATCCCCTATCTCAAGTCGCTCGGCGTCACCGCCGTCGAGCTCTTGCCGGTGTTCCAGTTCGACGACAGCGAGGAAAGGCCGGCCCCGGAGTCTGCACAGGGTGGGCGTCTGACCAACTACTGGGGCTATTCGACGATGGCCTATTTCGCCCCGCATCCGGGCTATTGCACGGCCCCCGAAGAGGGCCGCCATCTCGACGAGTTCCGCGACATGGTCAAGGCGCTGCACAAGGCCGGGATCGAAGTCATTCTCGACGTCGTGTTCAACCACACCGACGAGGGCAACCATCAGGGCCCGACCTTCTCGTTCCGCGGGTTCGACAATCGCAACTACTATTATCTCAATCCGGAAAACCCGGCCTTCTACTACGACTACACGGGCTGCGGAAACACCTTCAACTGCAACCACCCGATCGGTGAGAAACTGATCGTCGAGTCCTTGCGGTTCTGGGTCGAGGAGATGCATGTCGACGGCTTCCGCTTCGACGAGGGCTCGGTGCTCTCGCGCGGGCCCGACGGCGCGCCGATGGGTTATCCACCGGTGCTGTGGTCGATCGAGCTCGACGAGGTGCTGGCCGACACCAAGGTCATCGCCGAGGCCTGGGACGCGGCCGGGCTCTACCAGGTCGGCCATTTCCCGGGCTTTCGCTGGGGCGAGTGGAACGGCGTCTACCGCGACGATTTGCGCCGCTTCATCAAGGGCGATCCCGGCGTCGTCGGCGCCGTCGCCGACCGCATCGGCGGCTCGGCCGGGCTCTACCAGCGCTCGGGCCACACGCCGGTGAACTCGATCAATTTCATCACGGCTCACGACGGCTTCACCCTGAACGATCTGGTCAGCTACAACGGCAAGCACAATGGGGCCAACGGCGAAGACAACCGCGACGGCGTGAACGACAACATGTCGTGGAACTGCGGCGCCGAGGGACCGACGGACGATGCCGCTGTCGATGCGCTGCGCGCGCGCCAGGTGAAGAACTTCGCCGCCCTCCTGATGCTCAGTCAGGGCGTGCCGATGATGGTCATGGGCGACGAGGTGCGCCGCAGTCAGGGCGGCAACAACAACGCCTGGTGCCAGGACAACCCCGTCGGCTGGTTCGACTGGTCGAAGGTCGAAAGCGAAGGCGAGATGCTGCGCTTCTGGTCGGAGCTCATCGGCTTCCGCCGCAGCCATCCGGTACTGATGCGCAACCGCTACTTCAACGGCGCCACCAACGCCCGCGGGCTCACCGACATCGCCTGGCACGGCACCGAGCTGAATACCCCCGGCTGGGACGACGGCAATGCCCGGGTGCTCGGCTTCACCCTCGGCGCGCCGGAGGACGGCACCGACATCCACGTCATGGCCAACATGTATTGGGAGCCGCTCGACATGGCCCTGCCGCCGCTCGACGGCCGGCGCTGGCACCGGGTGATCGACACCGCCCGCCCAGGCCCAGAAGACATCACGCCCGCCGGTGCTGAAGTGCCCGTGTCCGGCGGCAGCTATCCGGTCCGGCCCCGCTCCGTCGTGGTCCTGATCTCCAAGTAAACCCAGCCCCGCCAAAGATTCGCACAGAGGTTCCCCATGAATGCCATCAACACACTCGACTTCACCTTCTCCGATCTGATTGCCGGCTATGTGACCGGTTTCGATGCCGCCACCGACCGCTTCACGATGGAGACCAGCGACGGTCGGCCCTATAGCGTCGGCCTCACCGGCAACACCTATGCAGAGGTCATCCGCAACCTCGGCGAGGGCTTCAAGGACGCCACCGGAGCCATGCGCGAAATGCTGGTGCCCGGCCGGTTGGTGTTTGCCTACGGCGTGTTCTATCCCGACGGCAACGATGAGACCGTGCTGTTCGACGCCAAGCACATCGTCTTCACCGGCCGCACCGAGACGGCTTATGAGTTCGAAAGGCAGGACTGGTGGATCAGCCAGATCCGCCAGCTCGCCGATTTTTATATCAAGGCCGAGTTTCCCGACGGCACCATCGACTACCGCGAATACCGCACCAACCTGTCGATCACCGGCGACCAGGGCCGCTCGGGCCGGCAGGAGACCGACACGATCTCGCGACTGGTCTACGGCTTCGCCTCGGCCTATCTTCTGACCGGCGAAGACCGCTACCTCGAAGCCGCCGACAAGGGCACGAAGTATCTGCGCGAGCACCTGCGCTTCGTCGATGCGGGCGAGGACATCTGCTACTGGTATCATGCGATCGACGTCAAACCGGGCGGCGGCGAACAGAAGATCCTCGCCTCCGAGTTCGGCGACGACTACGACGCGCTGCCGTGCTACGAGCAGATCTACGCGCTGGCGGGCCCGGTGCAGACCTACCGGATCACCGGCGACAGCGCGATCCTCGACGACGCCCACCGCACGATCAACCTGTTCAACCGGTTCTACAAGGACCACGGCGAAGCGGGCGGCTACTTCAGCCATGTCGATCCGATCACGCTGGATCCGCGCAGCGACCAGCTCGGCCACAACCGGGCGCGCAAGAACTGGAATTCGGTAGGCGACCACGCGCCCGCCTATCTCATCAACCTGTGGCTCGCCACCGGGCGCGATGAGTATGCGGACTTCCTCGAATACACCTTCGACACCATCGCCGCCCGTTTCCCCGATTACGCCGAAAGCCCCTTCGTGCAGGAGAAATTCCACGAGGACTGGACCAAGGACCAGACCTGGGGCTGGCAGCAGAACCGCGCGGTTGTCGGCCATAACCTCAAAATCGCCTGGAACCTGACGCGCATGAATTCGTTGCGCGCCAAAGACGCGTACAGCGACCTCGCCGAGAAGATCGCGGGGCTGGTCCCCGACCACGGCTGCGACCGCCAGCGCGGCGGCTGGTATGACGTGGTCGAGCGGGTGCTGGAGCCGGGCCAAAAGTTCCACCGTTACGCCTGGCATGATCGCAAGGCGTGGTGGCAGCAGGAACAGGGCATCCTCGCTTACCTGATCCTTTCAGGCACCACCGGCAAGGACGACTACCTGCGCTACGCCCGCGAGGGGGCGGCGTTCTACAACGCCTTCTTCCTCGACGTCGACTCGGGTGGGATCTATTTCAACACGCTCGCCAACGGTCAGCCCTATACGCTGGGAACCGAGCGCGGCAAAGGCAGCCATTCGATGGCAGGCTACCACTCGTTCGAGCTGTGCTACCTCGCCTCGGTCTATTCCAACCTGCTTGTCCACAAGGAGCCGATGGACTTCCACTTCCGCCCCGTCCCGGGCGGCTGCGTCGACGGGCTTCTGCGGGTCCAGCCCGACATCCTGCCCGAGGGGTCGGTGCGGATCTCCGATGTCTGGATCGACGGCCAGGCCTACGACGCTTACGATTCCGAAGCGCTCACCGTGACGCTGCCCGAGGGCCACGGCGACATTCGCGTTCGGGTGCGGCTGACCCCGGCCGAGGTGCGGTTCAACGCCGATCTTCTGGGCGTCGAGGACGGGACCGCCCGGATCGCGCTGATCGGCGCGCTCGGCCCGCATGACCTCAAATATCTCGACGCTGCGATGCAGGAAGCGCTCGCCGCCGGCGCCACCGGGCTCGCGATCGACGCCGGCGCACTGGTTTCGCTCTGTCCCGAAGCGCTGCGGTATCTCGTGTTCCGCAAGCAAAAGGCCGGCGCTGATTTCGACATCGTGTTGAGAGACGCGAATGAGGCGGTCGCGGGCGCCGTGCGCGCCGCCGAATTCGACGAGGAAATCACGCTTCGCTGACACCAACATGGCGCCGCCGCCGGCACGTCCGGGCGGCGGCGCACTTTCGCCAACGGTAAAACCATGACCGACCTGCCTGCCAATGCCAAACCCCGCGGCACCCTTCGCCGCATCCTGTTCGCCTTCGCCTCCGTCGCCAAACCGCTGGTGCGCCACCCGGCCACCAACGTCATCCTCGGTTTCGGCCTTGTGCTCACCGGCCTGCTCGAACTGGTCGAGGGCGCGATCGAGGAGTTTGAAACTTTCGTCCAGGCGCTGCACGGCATCGTGCTGTTTGGTGTCGTCACCACCCTGCGCGGCTTGCTCGAACTGATCGAAAGCGCCGAGATCTTCGCGCTCAGCGATCTCGAACTCGAAGGCGAGCTTCGCACCGGCAGCGCGGGCGACGAGATCAGCCACCACCCTCACGGCGCCGCGCCCGACACGCCACCCGCCCCCCATAGACCGCCCGACAGCGGCACAGTCTGAAACCACACGCCCGCGCGCCTCGGAGGCTCCCATGACCGCACCCAAAGTCGCCATTCTGATCGAAAGCGATTTCTACGAACACGAGATCTGGTACTACCATTACCGCTTCCTGGAAGCGGGCGTGGACGCGCAATTCGTCACCCGGCTCTGGGGCAACGAAGCGATCACCTTCAAGGGGCACGAATACCATGCGCCCTTCGAGTGCCGCGGCGATCTCGAGACGCTTGATCTCGACAGCCTGGATGCGCTGATCGTCCCCTCGGGGATGGTTTCGGACCGGCTGCGCTATACCGAGGATCTTGCCAAGCTGCCACCGGCGACCGACCTTCTGCGCCGCGCTTTTGAGAAGCCCGACCTGGTGAAGGGTATCATCTGCCACGGGCTCTGGCTCTGTGCGCCGCACACCCAGATGATCCAGGGGCGCAAGCTGACCTGCCACCCCAACCTGTACGGCGATGCCATCGCCTACGGGGCCACGTTCGTCGACCAGGACCTGGTCGAAGACGGCGATTTGATCACTGCGCGCACCGGCGGCCATGCCCACCTTCTGGCCGGGGCCATCCTCGCGCGGGTCGCGTCCTGACCACGGCGCGGTCGGGCGCGCCAACCCCGCCCGGCGCCTGACACGTGGGTACCGACGCAAATCGACGCAGTCAAAGCCAGGGTTCCCCTTACATGGAGCAACACTCGGCTGTGCCGGGTCCCCTGGCAATTCAATGTATCTGGACCACGACTGCGGGACGGCGGGTTTCTTCACTTTGCCGCCAGCTGTGCCGCGCGGCCTAGGAAGACCGCGCCGCGCGGGGTAGGTTTGATGCGAAGAAATGCGCAAAAAGGTCCCGATGACCGATCCCAAGCTGACCGAAGCGGCGTTCGAACGCCTGCGATGGCCCCTGCGACTGACGCAGGCGGGGCTGGTCGTCGAGCATGTCGCGCGGGCTTTCTGGCCCTTTGCCACCGCCACGATGGCGCTTGCGGCGGTGCTGCTTTCCGGCGGGCTTGCCCTCTGGCCGGACTGGCTGGGAACCGGGCTGATGATGGGGCTCGGGCTAGCCGCGGCCGTGACCTTTGCCCTCGGCATGCGCCGCTACCGGCGGGTCACCCGGATCGCGGCGCTCGCCCGGCTGGACGCCACGCTCGACGGCGCGCCGATCGCGGCGCTGGGAGATGCGCAGGCCATCGGCGCGGATGACCCGGCCTCGCGCGCCGTGTGGGCGGCGCACCGGGCGCGGGCCGCAGCGCGCCTTGCCGCCGTGCGCGCGGTGCCGCCCCGGCCCCGGCTGGCCGCACAGGACCCTTTCGCTCTGCGGCTGATCGCGGCGACCGCGCTTGCCACCGCGCTGCTGTTCGGCGCCGGCACCCACCGGGGCGATCTCGCCGCCCTGATGCCGGGCAGCGCCGAGGCGGCGATTGCCGAAACCAGCTGGGAAGGCTGGATCGAACCCCCCGCCTATACCGGCAAGCCGACGCTCTATCTCTCCGACCAGCCGCCGGGCCCACTCGCCGTGCCGGTCGGCGCCCGGGTGACGCTGCGGCTCTATGGCCGGGTCGGTGCGCTCAAGATCGTCGAAAGCTATTCGAGTACGCTCCCCGAAGATCCGGAGCCGACCCGCGCCTTCAAGATCGATGGCGACGGGTTCATCGAGATCGGCGACGACCGTTGGGAGATTGCCGCCATTCCGGATGCCCCGCCGGGGATTCAGTCCGCGGGCGACCTCACCCGCACGCTCGACGGCGAGATGCGCCTGCCCTTCGCCGCCACCGACGATTACGGGGTAACTGCCGGCACTGCCGCGATCGTGCTTGATCTGCCCCGGGTTACACGCCGCCACGGGCTCGTTCCCAGCCCTGAACCGAGGGACGCGATCGTCGTCGACCTGCCGATGCCCTTCCGGGGTGACCGCGAGGAGATCGAGGAACTCCTGGTCGAGAACTTGGCCGAGCACCCTTGGGCCGAATTGCCGGTGGCGCTCTCCTTCTCCGCCTTCGACGCGGCCGGACAGGAGGGCCAGAGTGCGCCGGTGGAAATCACCCTGCCCGGCCGGCGTTTCCTGCACCCTCTGGCGCGGGCGATCGTTGAACAACGGCGCGATATCCTGTGGTCGCAGGACAACGCGCCGCGCGTCGCCCGGCTGCTGCGCGCGATCTCCAACCGGCCCGAGGACCTTTTCCCCGGCGACGGACAGTACCTGCGGCTCAGGGCCGCGATCTCGACGCTGGAAGAGCCGACCCTGGCCGCCGTGCAGCGCGACGAGGTGGCCGGAGCGCTCTGGGAGCTTGCCATCGAGATTGAGGACGGGGCGTTGGCCGACGCGCTGGAAGAGCTGCGCCGCGCCCGCGAACGCCTTGCCGAGGCGATGCGGCAAGGGGCGACGCCCGAGGAGCTCCAGCAGCTCATGGACGAGTATCGCGAGGCGATGCGCAACTACATGGAAGAGCTCGCCCGGCGCGAGCCCGAGAACCAGACCGACGAGCCCGACCGCGGCGAGAGCACGGAAATGAGCCAGGCCGACCTTCAGGAAATGATGGACCGGATCGAGGAACTGATGCAGCAGGGCCGGATGGAAGAGGCCCAGCAGCTTCTGGATATGCTCCAGCAGATGATGGAGAACATGCAGATGACCGAAGGCGCGTCCGGCCAGCAGGGCCAGAGCCCCGGTCAGGAGGCGCTCGAAGGGCTCGCCGAGACCCTGCGCGACCAGCAGGGTCTGTCGGATGAGGCCTTCCGCGATCTCCAACGCCAACGCGGCGACCGGCACCCCGGCGAGCAAGGGCAACAGGGCCAGGACGGGCAGCAAGGCCAACAGGGCCAGCAAGAGCAGCTCGGCCAACCGGGGCAACAGGGCCAAGAGGGGGACCAACCCGGCGACGACACCGGCATCGGCGGCGACGGACAGGGCGAAGATCCCGGCGCGCCGGGGAGCCTCGCCGATCGCCAGCGCGCGCTGGAGAATGAATTGCGCCGCCAGCAGGGGTCCCTGCCGGGCGCCGGTACACCGGAAGGCGACGCCGCCCGCGAAGCGCTGGGCCGGGCCGGACGGGCGATGGACGAGGCCGCCGACGCGCTCGAAGAAGGCGATACCTCCAGCGCGCTCGACCGGCAGGCGGAGGCAATGGAAGCGCTGCGCGAGGGGATGCGCAATATCGAAGACACCATGCGCCAACAGGCGCAGAACAACCAGCCCGGCGACCAGGGCGAGCTTGGCGGTCAGCCGCAAGGCCAGCGCCGGGCCGATCCGCTCGGCCGCACCCCGGGCGACACCGGTTCGCTCGCCGACGACGGCCCGCTTGCCGAACGCGAAGACGTCTACCGCCGGGCCCAGGAGTTGATGGAAGAACTCAGACGCCGCTCGGGCGAGACCGACCGGCCCGAGTTGGAGCGCGACTACCTCAAGCGGCTGCTCGATCTGTTCTGACGAACGGATCCGGCCCTGGCGCCCAGCGGATGGGCCGTGCCGGGGCCCGGAAGGGTCCGGTCCGGTTTACTCGGCGCTATCGATCTGGTCGGTCACCCCTTGCAACAGGCTCTCGAGCCCCGCGCGGGCGCCGTTGACGGCGCCCACGTAGCCCGAAAGCGCCGGTTCGAGCGCCGGAATGCTCTCGGCCAGCTTGGGGGCCACGAGGTAAAGCGCGAGCGCGAGGGCGGCGATGAAGATGATCGCGAAGAAGCCTCGCCCGAAGCTGCCGCGCCCTTCCGGCGCAGGTTCTTCCTCATCGTCTTCCGCCAGACCCCGGCTGTCGAGGGTGGAGTTGATCTCCTCGATGTCCGGGAACAGATCCTTGCGCGAGGCCTTGTCCACCGCCGCAGCGGCGGCGGCAGGGGCGGCGAAGACCCCGACATCGCGCTCGTTTGTCGGTGCGGGACCGATGTCGGGAAGTTCGTCACTGTCGAAACCTTCAGAAGGTTCCTGCGCCGCGCCGGGTTGGATACCGGTTTCGGCGGGCGGTTCCGTTTCCCCGGCGTCGGGCTGGGAGTCCGTCGTTTCCGGTTCGGTATCCGCGGCGCGCGCCGCCATCTCGCGGGCCACCTCTTCTTGGAGGATTGCGCGCAGATTCTGGTCGAGCTCACGCCGGGGCAAGCCTGCGCCTTCGGCGCCTGCCGGGAGCGGAGTGTCCTCGTCTTCCGGTACGCCGTCCACGTCGTCCTGCGCGGCTTCAACGGCCAACGGCGCCGTATCGCCGCCCGGCGAGGTGGCCTCGGGCGCGGCCTCCGGCGCGGTGGCTTCGGGCTCGGCCTCCGGCGCGGTGGCTTCGGGCTCGCCCTCCGGCGAGGTGGCTTCGGGCGCGGCCTCCGGCGCGGTGTCCGGGGCTGTTTCGGGCTCCGCGACCTCAGTGGGCGGTTCCGGCACGGCGTCGTCACGCGGGACCGCAGCCGCAACGTCCGGTTCCGTGGTCGCCTGCTCATCAGGCGTCCCGGCATCGGTTTCACCGTCCGGTTCATCCCCGGACCCGACGTCGGGCTCGGGTTCCGGCTCAAACTCAGGCTCCATGTCGGCGGTGTCGTCATCCGCCCCGAGCACCTCTTCGGGCTCGGCCAGCGCCGATTCCTCCGCCGCATCCATATTCGCCGGCATCTGATACCAGGCATGCCCGCAAGACGAACATTGAACATCCCGACCGCTGTCAGGAATGACGCGATCGTCCACTTCGTATTGCGCACCACAGTTCGGACAAACCAGACGCATCCAATCCTCGCTCCTTCGGCACTCGCCCCCCGCAGCACAGATTCATGCCCCACGGGTCTATTATGTGCAGGGAAACACCCAAAATCAAACCTTTGCAATCCTCCGATTGCAACAATTCGTGTGCTGGGGCAAAACGGTCGCGACCGGCGGAAGACCGGGGCCGTGCAAACAGGGGAGCTGGGGCGCGCGTGATCGAGTTGCATGAAGTCACTTACCGCTACGGCGGCGCTCCCATTCTTGGCGACGTGTCGCTCAAGCTCACGCCTGGCTCTTTCCATTTCCTCACCGGCCCCTCGGGCGCGGGCAAGACGACGCTCCTGAAGCTGTGCTATGGCGCTCTGACCGCCGGGCAGGGCCAGGTGACCATCTTCGGACAGGACGTGCGCGAGATGAGCCGCGACGAAGTGGCGATGACCCGACGCCGGGTTGGCGTCGTCCACCAGGAGCAGCGGTTCCTCGACCACCTCACGCTCGCGGAAAACGTCGCCTTGCCACTCACCGTCTCCGGGCGGCCAACGGACGCGGATGAAGTCACCGACCTGCTCCATTGGGTCGGCCTCGCGGGCCAGAAAGACAGCCATCCGCCAGAACTCTCTGGCGGCGAGCGGCAGCGGGCGGCGCTGGCGCGGGCCATCATCATGAGCCCCGAGGTGATCCTTGCCGACGAGCCGACCGGCAATGTCGATTGGGAAATGTCGATCCGGCTTCTGCAGCTGATGGTAGAGCTCAACCGGATGGGCAAGACGATCATGATCGCCACCCATGACCTCAACCTGATCCGGTCGGCCAAGGCCCAGGTGCAGGCACGTGTGCTTCGGATTTCAAAACATCAGGTGCATCTTGCCGGGGCGGATCTGTGAGCGCCTTGCCCAACCCACTGGCCCTCATCGCCGGCGACAAGCAGGCGGACCGTGTGGTGCCACCTGCGGGCTTCACCGCGCGGCTGACCATCTTCACCGCGGCAGCCATGGCCTTTCTCGCTGTCTTCGCCCTCGCCCTGATGCTCGCAACCGGGCGCATCGCCGACAGCTGGGGCGCATCGCTTGCGCAAAGCTCGACGGTGCGGGTCTCGGCGCCCACAGGCCAGGTCGAGGCGCAGGTTGCTGCGGTGCTGGAGGTGCTCGCCACCACGCCCGGCGTGGCCGAGGCGCAGGTGCTCTCCGACGAGGACCAGCGCGCGCTGCTGGAGCCGTGGTTCGGTCCGGACCTGCCGCTCGACACGCTACCGGTGCCAAAGCTCATCGCCATCACCGAAACGCCCGAAGGATACGATACCGCCGGGCTCCGGGCCCGGCTCGCGGGAGAAGCGCCCGGGGCGGTCCTCGACGACCACACCCGCTGGCGCGAACCGCTGGTCCGCGCGGCAGACCGGATCCGGCTGGTTGGCCTCGCCGCGCTCGCCCTGATCGCCGCGACCACCGCGGCGATCATCACCCTCGCTGCCTCGGCGTCGTTGGCAGCCAACGCGCAGGTGATCGACGTGCTGCGTCTCGTCGGTGCGCGCGACACCTACATCGCGCGGGCTTTCGTTCGCCGCTACACGCTGCGCGCGCTCGCGGGCGCCGCGGCGGGCACCGTCTTCGGTATGGTTGCAGTGTGGCTGATGCCCGCACACGACAGCTCGGGCGGTTTTCTCACCGGGCCCGGTTTCGCCGGCCTGCAATGGGGGCTACCGCTCCTGATCCCGCCGCTCGCAGCCATCGTCGCCTTCCTGGCCACGCGCCGTGCCGCCTTTGCCACCTTGAGGGAACGCCCATGAAAACCCTGTTGCAGGCCCTCCGCTCGCTCCTGTTCATCGTGGTCATGTATCTTTCGATGGCGGTTATCGCCCTGGTCTACCTTCTGCCTGCCGTGCTGACGGAAGACGGCGCCTTTCGGGCAATCCGCACCTATTGCACCTTCGTGCGTTGGGCGGCCCGGGTGATTGTCGGGCTCAAGTCCGAGATCCGGGGACCAGTGCCGACCGGGGAGGTCATCATCGCCTCGAAACACCAGAGCTTCTTCGATATCATCATGATCGTTTCCGCCGTGCCGCGGCCGAAGTTCATCATGAAGAAGCAGTTGGTGCACATGCCGATCGTCGGCTTCTACACCCGCAAGACAGGCTGCATTGCCGTCGACCGCGGCAAGCGGGGCACAGCGGTGAAGAAGATGATTGCGGACGTGACGTCGGGCCGGGCCCGCCCGGGGCAGCTCATCATCTTCCCGCAAGGCACCCGCGTAGCTGCGGGCGCGCATCTGCCCTACAAGATCGGCACCGGCGTGCTCTACCGCGAAACCGGGCAGACCGTGATCCCGGCCGCGACCAACGTGGGCGTGTTCTGGAAGCGCCACGGCATCATGCGCTGGCCGGGCACGGCGGTCGTGGAGTTTCTGCCCGCGATCGAACCGGGGCTGGAGATGTCGGACTTCATGGCGCGGTTGGAAGAGGTGGTGGAGGCACAGTCAAACCGGCTGATGTCCGAGGCGGGGTTCGAGGCGGCGGCGCTTGGACAGGATTGAGACCATCGCGGCGCTCGAAGCGCTCTACGGCCGCCCTGGCGAGGCGTCGTTGGTCAAGGTCACCGACCAGCTGACACAGGCCTACCGGTCATGGATCGCGCGGAGCCGCTTTGTGGTGATCTCCACCGTCGGACCAGAGGGCACCGACGGTAGCCCTCGCGGTGACGCCGGGCCCGTGGTGGAGATTGCCGATGCGCGCACGCTGCTGCTGCCGGACTGGCGCGGCAACAACCGGATCGACACGCTCAGGAACATCGTCCGCGACCCGCGCGTCGCGCTGATGTTCTTCGTCGCCGGCGCCGACAACGTCGTGCGGGTGAACGGCACCGCGATCGTCTCGGCCGATCCAGCGCTCACGGCGCGATTCGAGCAACAGGGCAAGCACCCGCGTTCGGTCATCGTCGTCACCATCCGGGAAGTCTATTCGCAATGCGCCCGGGCGCTGATGCGCGCGGAGCTCTGGACGGCGGGCGATCTGTCCGAGGGCCTGCCGAGCGTTGGCGACATGCTGGCCGAAGCCAAGGCCGGGTTTGATGGCGCGGGTTACGATGCGGGCTGGACCGCGCGGGCAAAGGACAGCATGTGGTGAGCGATAGTGCCGAGCTTCTGGCGGTCCGCGTGCGGCAAACGCGGCTGCTCGCGCAGAGGAGCGAGGCCTGTTGGTCGAAGGTGGTGGCCGAAACGCCGAAGGAACCGGCCGAAGTGGCGTTCGACACGGCGGACGTCTGGCGGGCCGTACGTCATGGGCGCGGGTCAATCGGTTTCGAAACCGATTACCAAAGCCTTTCGAAAGGCTTTGACCCCGCTCAGCGGATGTATTGCGCAACCACGCTCACGAACACTTCCGGTATCTCGGTGAGCACGTAGCCGCCGGGCTTCTGTGTCACAGCCCAAGCCACCAGGCCACCGCCGATCAGGACGAGGATCGACGCCGCGCGCGGCGCATGCCGGTCGGAAAAGGCCGAGACGACCGACGGGATTGCGAAGACGAGGATGACCGCACCAATGGTGAGGTATAGATCGTATGGCATCTGCCCGGCCCCTCCTTCTGGCCACGGTTCCCCGGCTTCGCCGAACCTGTGCCTATTCCGGGTCGGTTGCGTAGATCAGGCGTTCGGCACAGGGCGCGACGCGCAGGATGTTGGTCGTGCCCGGCACGTTGAACGGCACGCCGGCGATCAGCACGATCTGGTCGCTGTCGTCCGCCAGGCCCGACTCGCGGGCCGCCCGGGCGGCCGAGACGACGGCCACCTTGAAACGGTCGACTTCACCCTGGATCAGGTGACAGGAGATCCCCCAGGACAGGCACAGACGCCGGGCGGTGCGCACCAACGGCGTAAGCGCGAGGATCGGCACCTGCGGACGTTCACGCGCGGCGAGCAGGGCGGTGGTGCCGGACTGGGTGAAACAGCAGATCGCTTTGATGTCGGTCGATACGGCAATCTCGCGCGCCGCCGAGACGATGCCGTCGGCAACCGTGCGGCGTTCGAAGATCCGGCTGTTCTCGAGCACGCGGCGGTATGTCTCGTCGCTCTCGACCTCGTGCGCCACCGCGTCCATCGTCGAAACCGCTTCGATGGGGAATTTGCCCGCCGCGGACTCGGCCGACAGCATCACCGCGTCGGCGCCTTCGTAGATCGCCGTGGCCACGTCCGACACTTCGGCGCGTGTGGGCACCGGGCTCTCGATCATGCTTTCGAGCATCTGGGTGGCCACGATCACCGGCTTCGCGGCGGCGCGGCAATAGTGAACCAGGCGTTTCTGGATCGGCGGCACGTTCTGCACCGGCAGTTCCACGCCGAGGTCGCCGCGAGCGACCATGATCCCGTCCGACACCGCCAGGATCTCTTCGAAATCGTTCACGGCCGCGGGCTTCTCGATCTTAGACAACACCGCGGCGCGACCATTGGCGAGGCGGCGCGCCTCGGCGACGTCGGCGGCGCGCTGCACGAAGCTCAGCGCCAGCCAGTCGACACCGAGCTCGCAGGCGAACTCGAGGTCGCGCCGGTCCTTCTCCGTGAGTGCGGCGATCGGCAGCACCACGTCAGGCACGTTCACGCCCTTCCTGTCGGAAATCGTGCCCCCGACTTCGACCTCGCAATCGGCGAAGTCCTCGCCGTGCCCGACGACACGCAGCCGGATCTTGCCGTCGTTTACCAGGAGGTGCGTGCCGTTTTCGAGGCCGTCGAAGATTTCCTTGTGCGGCAGCTGGACGCGGTCGTGGTCACCCGGCTTGTCCTGGAGGTCGAACCGGAACATCTGGCCTTCCTCGAGGTCGACGCCGTGGGAGGCAAATGTACCGCAGCGCAGTTTCGGGCCTTGCAGGTCGGCGAGAATCCCGATCGACCGGCCAGTGTCGGTCTCCACCTGACGGATGATCTCGTACCGCGCCTGGTGCTCTTCATGGGTGCCATGGGACATGTTGAGGCGGAACACGTCTGCGCCTGTCTCGAACAAGGCCCGGATCATTTTGTAATCATCGGAGGCCGGGCCGAGGGTGGCCACGATCTTGACGTTGCGGCGGCGGTGCATGCCTTCGTCCTTCGTTGTGGGAGTACCGGTGTTAGCGGTCACAGGGAGTCCGCTTTTCTATGCCCCAAAAACTTGGGGCTCGCAACTGGCGCTTTGGCCATCGCTCGCCTACAACGCATATGGTTCGAAAGAAAAAGTTCTGCATGACCCACCCGCCTTTTCACATTCTCGGCGAAGAGTGCGACAGCCGTTGGCTGATCACCTGCGACCACGCGTCGAACGCCGTGCCGCCAGAGATCGCCGGCGGCTCGCTTGGAATTTCCGACGCCGACATGGCGCGCCATATCGCATGGGATCCGGGCGCCGCGGGGGTGTCAATCGGGCTCGGGAACCTGCTCGGTGCGCCGGTGGTGCTCGGCAATTTCTCCCGGCTGGTGATCGACCCCAACCGCGGGGAGGACGACCCGACCCTGCTGATGAAGCTCTACGACGGCACGATCATCCCGGCCAACCGGCATGTCGACGCCCCCGAGATCGAACGCCGGCTGAACGGCTATCACCGGCCCTATCACGGCACCGTCGCCCGGCTCGCCGCGCGGCGCGACGACAGTGTTTACGTCGCCATCCATTCGTTCACCCGGCAGCTCAGGGGGCGAGACCCACGGCCTTGGCATATCGGCGTGCTCTACGGACAGGACGACCGCTTCGCCGTGCCGCTGCTCGACCGGCTGCGGCGCGAGACCGACCTGTGCGTCGGCGAGAACGAGCCCTACGGCGGCCACCTGGAAGGCGACAGCGTCGACCGTCACGCGATCAAGCCTGGCCGGGTCAACGTGCTGATCGAACTGCGCAACGACCTGATCCGCACGGACGCGCAGCAGTGGGCCTGGGCCGAGCGGCTCGTGCCGATTCTGGAAGAGGTGCTGGCAGAAACGGGACTTTGACCGAAGCGCGTTTTCCGGTGCGGAAAACGAAACGGTTTCCGCACCGGAAACCGATCCGAAATCCGCACCGGATTTCGCTCCCCGCCCGCGCCGTCCGGCGCATCGCCCGCCTGCTCCCCGCACCGGTTGACCGCGCGCCGCCACTCTGTACCTATGCAGCGGACAGGGGGGCACAGATCATGGATATCGACCCGCAGACCAGGCTCGAGCTTGAGGCCGCGGCGTTTCGCCGGTTGTGCAAACACCTGATGGAGGACCGGCCCGAGGTGCAGAACATCGAAATGATGAACCTCGCGGGCTTCTGCCGGAACTGCCTCTCGCGCTGGTACCAGGAGGCCGCCAACGACCGCGGCATTACGATGACCAAGGCTGAGGGGCGGGAGGCTTTCTACGGCATGCCCTACGATCACTGGAAGGCGCAGAACCAGACCGAAGCAAGCCCGGAGAAACAGGCGGATTTCGAGGTGGCGTTCAAGGAAAACGTCTTGAAGCAGAGTGAGTAACCCTCACCCGGGCGAGACCCCGGTGACCACTGGCGTGGTGGGAAGCCGTCCGCAATAGCCAGCCAGCGCAAGCGAAACACGGACATAACGCCGCAGTAGGAGCTGCCGCTCGGCAATGCAGACCCGCGCGCCTGGCTGTGCACGTATCATCCAGTCCCCGGTGCGCACCAATCGCTGGCGGTCACCGAGGTCGACGACGACCGCGCGCACCGACATATCACTCCCCGGCACTTGCTGGACGCTCACAACCGGCACCCGGCGATAGCTCACTGCGGTGACCTGGTCCCACCGCACCAATGCGACAGCGCTCACCAGCAGCATGACCGCCACGGCCTCCAGCAACCAGTGGCGCTGGATCCAACGCCAGAATGTATCGGTGTCCTGCAACCCGGTGCTCCTGTCTTTCTGCCGTCACCCTGCTGGATGAAACCGGCAAATCGCGGGCGTCGATCAGGAGGATTTGCGGCGCTCTTGTGCCTTTCTGCACAGATCATGTTATTTGATCGCGACTTCCGTGCGCATTTTCGCGAGCCTATCCTTGTGACACACGCGGAAAGGATCCCCACAGATGCGCCAACCCACCTATTTCATCTCCCACGGCGGCGGCCCCTGGCCCTGGATCGACGACATGCGCGCGGCGTTGGCGCCGTTGGAAGAGAGCCTCGCAGCGCTCCCCTCCCAACTGCCCGAACCGCCCGCGGCCGCCCTGATGATCTCGGGGCATTGGGAAGCGCCGGAGGTGCGGGTCATGCACGGCGCCCGCCCGCCGATGGTCTACGACTATTCCAACTTCCCGCCACATACCTACGAAATCACCTACCCGGCCCCCGGTGCGCCGGAGCTTGCCGAGAAGGCAGCGCAGCTGATCGCCGAGGCGGGCCTTCCCGTCGCGCTGGATGACACCCAAGGCTACGACCACGGCACCTTCGTGCCGGCCTATGTCATGTATCCGCAGGCGGATGTGCCGGTCTTCCAGGTCTCGATGCTGGAGAGCTACGATCCGGCCGACCATTTCCGGCTCGGCCGCGCGCTCGCGCCCTTGCGCGACGCAGGCGTGGTGATCATCGGCTCAGGCCTCAGCTACCACAATCTGCGGCTGTTCGGACCGGACGCGCGGGTGCCCTCGGAAGCGTTCGACGCCTGGCTCGGCGAAACATTGGCGCGACCGATGGCGGAACGCACCGCGCGGCTGATCGACTGGGAAAGCGCCCCGCACGCGCGCACCTGCCACGCGCGCGAAGACCACCTCGTGCCACTCTTTGCCGCACTCGGCGCCGCAGAGGACGCGGTCGCGACCCGGGTCTACACCCAAGAGATGGTGTTCGGCGGCGTTACCGCGTCGAGTTGGCGGTTCGGGTGAGGCCGACCGCCTATCCGTGAAAATAGTTCCCCGCCCGGCCACGAGGGAGGCCGGGCGGGGGGACGAGGTACAGGCCGCGGCCGGACCCCGGGCGCGTCATTCGTAGACGCCGCCTTTCTTCACCTTGTTCGAAAACGCGGTGGTGCCGCCTGCGGCCAGAACCTTGGCCTGCTCAACCCAGTTGTCGCGGCTGACTCGGCCCTTGAACCCCTTGAGGTTGGCGTCGACCCAGGCGACTTCGTCCGCGGTCCAGGCGGCAACCTGGTCGAAGTGGAAGAACCCAAGCTCGTTGCACAGGATTTCGAGCTTCGGCCCGATCCCCTTGATCTGTTTCAGATCGTCCGGCACGCCACCTCGGGCCGCGGCGAGCGTCGCGGGCTTCACGCCCTCGTCGGTCCCCTCGACCACGCCGTCACCATCGTAATCCTTCGCGTCTGAATCGCTGACCGGTTCGGACGCGACCGCAACCGCCGGATGCACCGGATGCGCGCCGTGGTCGGCCTCGACCGCCTCGGCCACTGCGACCGATTCCGCCGCGGCTTCCATCGCCGCCACCTCGGCCGCTTCGGCGAGCGCCTCGGCCTTTTCGACCTCGCGCTCAAGCTCGGCGATGCGCTTGTCCTTCTCCGCCCGCTCTGCCTGGCAGGTGTCGAGATCCGCCTTCGCCGATTTCAAATCCCCGCGGCAGCGCGCAAGATCGGCCTGGCAGGCCTTAGCGTCGGTCCGGCATTTCTCGAGATCGGCCCTGAGCCGCTCGACCCCCTGAACGTCGCCGCTGCGCCGCCCCCAGATGATCCAACCGACAAGCAGCCCGAGCAGCGCCGCAAGGATGATCAGCAGAAGCATCTCGCTGATCAGAAATCCCCATTCCTGAAACATGTGTCTCTCCTTTCCCCGGCCGCGCTCAGTTGGGCCATGTGAAGGTGGTGCGCCGGTTCAGCGCCCGTCCTTCTTCTGTTTCGTTGTCTGCTACCGGCTCGGTCTCGCCGTACCCGATCGGGATCATCCGGCCGGACGGCACGCCGCGGGCGGCCAGCGCGCCCTTCACCGCGCGGGCGCGTTGCGCCGACAGCACGTAGTTGGCATCGTTGTCACCCTCGCTATCCGTGTGCCCACCGATGGTCACGAACATGCCGGGACCGCGGGTGCAAAGGTTCAGGATCCCCGCCAGCTCGTCGATGATCGCACTTGACGCCGGATCGAGCTCCGCGGACCCGGTGACAAACCGGATTGGCGACACCGCCACCCGTTCCATCGCCCTCTCGGCGCAGAGATCGGCGGTCGGTTCTTCCAAGCCTTCGGGCAGGGTGAGCCAGCCGCCGCCATGGGCAATCTGGCGGATGCCGGTCACCGGGTTCTGTCGTTCGGTCCCATCCTCCGGCGGCGGCGCGGCGGCGCTGACCGTGAGGGCCACTTCCGGCCCGAAAGCGCGGCCCAGTGCGCCGGTCACGGCTTGCGTATCGAGCCCGGCCAGCGCTTCGGCCTCGGCGGCAAGACCGTCGTTGCCGCCGGCGACCGTGAGCGTCTCGACCTGGCCCAGCACAGGGCCGAGCCCGGACAGCGCGGTGTCGAGCCCGGGCAGTTCGGCGTAGGTGGTGTCCAGCGTACCGACCGACACATCCGTGCCGAGTGCTGCGGCGAATTCCTCGGCGCCGAAGCCCTCGGGAACGATCCCGTCCAGGCTGAACCCAGTCTCGGCGCCATAGTCGAGCGAGAAATCGACGATGCCCGGATCGGCGACCTCAACGGCAACCACCGTCTCGAAATCGCCCGGCACATCCAGCGCCGCGCGGGCGGCCTCGTCCTCGACCGGGGTCGCGGCGGTGCCTTCGAGGGTGAGCGTGTCACCGGTCACCGCGAAGCTGCCGGAGGCGAGCGGGGCAAGTGCTGCCGCACCAGCGCTCACCGCATCCGCCCAACCGGCGGGCGCGCCGGACGCGAGCGCGAGGTTTTCAACCGGAAGGCCCGCCTGGCCGAGCGCCGCCTTCGCCGCCTCGGTGGGCGCGTAGCCCTGGGCTTCGATCCGACCGTCCACGCCTTTCGCGAGCGCCGTCTCGTAGGGCTCGACCTGCGGGAGAACGGAGATGCCTTCCACGTTCAACACCCGGCGGCCGCGCAGCCCGTCAAGCTCTTCTCGTATTGCCACCAGTTCCGCTTCGGTGTCGGCGATCCCGGTTCCGGTGATGTCGCGGCCGCTCACCCGAATGTCGAGCGGATGCACGTGTTTGGTTGCCACGGCACCCGATGCCGCGGCAATCTCGTCTTCCATCGAAACGGCATGTACCTTCGCGCCCCAGAATGTGAGGCCTGCAACCCCGGCAACGAAGACAAGTGCGCCCAGGCCCTTGCTCATGATTTCCCCCAATGCTTTCTCAAGCCAGCGCCCTCAAAAGGTCAAAGCGCCAGGGTCAAGACAAGGGGAAAAAGCCGGGTGATATTGTCACGGAGGAAAACCGGGGCGTTCAGCCCCGGCCGGTGCCCACGTCAGACAGCCGTTTTCAGGCTTTCCTCGATGTAGAGCTCCCTGAGCCGCTTGGCGACCGGGCCGGGTGTGCCGTCGCCGAGCGCGGCACCGTCGACCTCGATCACCGGGGTAACGAAGGTGGTGGCGGAGGTCACGAAAGCCTCGTCCGCCGATTGCGCCTCACTGATGGTAAAGGCGCGTTCCTCGACCTCCATCTGGGCCTCGGCGGCGTAGCGCAGCACCGCGGACCGGGTGATCCCGTGCAGGATGTCGTTCGACAGTTCGCGGGTGACGATCTTGCTGCCCTTGACGATATAGGCGTTGTTCGAGGTGCCCTCGGTTACCTTGCCATCCTCGACGAACCAGGCGTCTCCGGCGCCCGCGGCCTTGGCCGCCATCTTGCCCATCGACGGGTAGAGAAGCTGCACCGTCTTGATGTCGCGCCGGTGCCAGCGCAGGTCGGGCACCGAGATCACCCTGATGCCCGTGGTGGCGACGGCGCTCTCGAGAAGGTCCGGCTTCGACTGGGTGAACATCACCACCGTGCCAGGCACCGTCTCCGGATCGGGAAAGGCGAAGTCGCGGTCGCCCGCGCTGCCCCGGGTGACCTGAAGATAGACGAGGCCATTGTCGATGTCGTTCTTCGCGACAAGCTCCCGATGGGCCGCCAGCAGATCCTCGTGGGAGATCGGAGCGACCATGTCGAGCTCGGCGAGCGAGCGGGCGAGCCGCGCCGCGTGGCCTTCGAAATCGATCAGCTTGCCGCCCAGCACGGAGGTCACTTCATAGACCCCGTCGGCCATCAGGAAGCCGCGGTCGAAGATCGAGATCGTCGCCTCTTCCTCGGGAAGGTAGTCTCCGTTGACATACACGGTGCGGCTCATGGTGCTCTCCTAACCCCAGAGTGCCGCGCTTGGCGGATGCACCCCGGCTTCGTCATACCCCAAAGGTTCGGCCCGGTCTTGGGCGAGAAGCAGGGGGCCGTCAAGGTCCGTTACCAACGCGCCTTGCGCCACCAGGACGGCGGGCGCCATCGCGAGCGAGCTGCCCACCATACAGCCAACCATGATACTAAAGCCATCGGCCAGGGCGGCCTGTTTGAGCGCCAACGCCTCGGTGAGCCCGCCGGTCTTGTCGAGCTTGATGTTCACCATGTCGTATTTGCCCTTGAGCCCCATGAGGCTCGTCCGGTCGTGACACGATTCGTCGGCACAGACCGGCACCGGGCGCTCGAGCCCCATTAGCGCCTCGTCGTCCCCTGCGGGAAGAGGCTGTTCCACCAGCGCGACGCCCAGGCGCACGAGATGCGGCGCGAGATCGGCATAGACTTCAGCGCTCCAGCCCTCGTTGGCGTCGACGATGATCCGCGATGTCGGTGCGCCAGCCCGCACCGCTTCCAGCCGGGCCATGTCGTCGGGCGTACCGAGCTTGATCTTCAGGAGCGGCCGGTGGCCGTGCTCCGCCGCCTTCGCGCGCATCTCCTCCGGCGTGCCCAGAGACAGCGTGTAGGCGGTGATCTCCGGCCCCGGTGCCGCGAGCCCCGCCACCTCCCAGGCCCGTTTTCCCGCCTGTTTCGCTTCGAGATCCCACAGCGCGCAATCGACCGCGTTGCGCGCGGCGCCGGCCGGCAGCAGCGCCTGCAGCTCCGCGCGTGTGAACCGCTCCGGCAGCCCGTCGATTTCCGCCGTCACGCTTGTAAGCGTCTCGCCGTAGCGCGCATAGGGCACACATTCGCCCCGGCCCTTCGCGCCCCCGTCCTCGACGGTCACCGTCAGCACGGCCGCCTCGGTCTTCGACCCACGCGAAATGGTGAACACCTCTGCCAGCGGGAACCGCTCCTCGGTGACGGTCATGCGCATCCCATGCTCCTTCATCTTGGCAACACTGCTCCTGGGGGATTGGGGGGCTGGACCCCGATTTCACATCGACGTTAGCTCAACGCCACCAGCGCATCCACCAGCTTTGCCGCCCCGTAGCGGAACGGGTCGGTCGCCGGCAGGCCCATGCGCGTCTCGATTTCAGCGAGATAGGCCGTCGCCTCGTCCTCTGACATGGCGGCGGTGTTGACCGAGACAGCGACCACCTGGCACGCCGGATTTGCCACACTGGCCAGCGGCAGGGCCGTGTCGCGCAGCGCTTCCAGCGACGGCAGCGCATAGCCGGGCAACCCCCGCATATGCTCCCGGGTCGGCTCGTGGGCGAGGATCAGCGCGTCTGGCTGGCCGCCGTGGATCAGTGCCATGGTCACACCCGAGAAGGAAACGTGGAACAGGCTGCCCTGGCCCTCGATATGGTCCCAGTGATCCTCGTCGTTGTCCGGCGTCAGCCATTCCACTGCGCCGGCCATGAAATCGGCCACTACCGCGTCGAGCGGCACGCCGTTGCCGGTGATCAGAATGCCAGTCTGGCCGGTGGCCCTGAAGCTCGACTTCAGCCCGCGCGCATTCATTTCCCGGTCCATCGCCAACCCGGTATACATCTTGCCAACCGAGCAGTCGGTCCCGACGGCGAGCACGCGCTTGCCGCTGCGCTTGACGCCGTTTGCGATCGGGTACTTCACCTCGGGCACGCGCACGTCGTGCAGGGCCCGCCCGGTCGCCTCGGCCACCGCCGCGAGGTCAGGCTCGTCGCTGAGCAGGTTGTGCAGGCCGGAGGCGAGGTCGAACCCCTCTTCCAGTGCCGTCACCAACACCTTCTTCCACGCCGGGCTGATCACGCCACCGCGGTTGGCCACTCCGATCACCAGGGTCTTCGCGCCCGCGGCCTTCGCCTCGGCAAGCGTCATGTCTGGCAGCCGCAGATCGGCCTTGCAGCCTTCCATGCGATACTGGCCGACGGCGTTGTCCGGCCGCCAATCCTTGATGCCCTGCGCCACCTTGGCCGCGAGCCCATCCGGCGCGTCGCCGAGGAAGAGAAGATAGGGGGTTTCGATCATGTGTGCCTCCGGGTTTGGCGCAGGATCGCCCGGAGAACGGGCGATATTCTCGCAAGTCCGGGCGCTCAACTCGACAATTTTCGAAGGATCTTTCACAGATAGCGAATTTGACGATAGATCTCCCTCCGGGAATGCTGCATTGCCGCAAAATCGTCGCTGCGGCTGCGAGATTCGTCTTGCCCTGCTAGGCGCAACTATCTATCTCTCGGATGAGAAAATACGAAACAAACTTGCACACCGAACGCCCGAAAGCACGGAGGCCCCCATGTCGTTCCGCCCGCAACCGCCCGCGCCCGCCCGTCCCAATCGCTGCCAGCTGTTCGGGCCAGGCTCACGCCCGGAACTGTTCGAAAAGATGGCCGCCTCCACCGCCGACGTGGTCAACCTCGACCTCGAAGACAGCGTGGCACCAAGCGACAAAGACACCGCGCGGGCGAACATCATCGCCGCCACCCATGACGTCGACTGGGGCAACAAATACCTCAGTGTCCGGATCAACGGGCTCGACACGCCCTGGTGGTACAAGGACGTGGTCGAACTGCTCGAGAACGGCTCCAACCGGCTCGACCAGATCATGATCCCGATGGTCGGCAACGCGATGGACATCTACGCGGTCGACGCGCTGGTGACGGCGGTGGAACGTGCCAAGGGCCGGACCAAGCCGATCAGCTTCGAGGTCATCATCGAGACCGCCGCGGGCCTCGCCCATGTCGAGGAAATCGCCGCCGCCTCGCCGCGGATGCAGGGGATGAGCCTCGGGTACGCCGATTTCGCGGCGTCGATGGGCATGGCCACGACCGGCATCGGCGGCACCCAGGCGAATTACTTCATGACCCACGAGGGCCAGACCGACTATCCCGACCCGTGGCACTACGCAGTGTCGGCCATCGTCGCCGCTTGCCGCACCCACGGCGTGTTGCCGATCGACGGCCCGTTCGGCAATTTTTCCGACGACGACGCCTATATCGCGCATTCGAAGCGGGTGGCGACGCTCGGCATGGTCGGCAAATGGGCGATCCATCCTCGCCAGGTGAAACTCGCCAACGAGGTGTTCACGCCGTCGCCGGAGGCGGTGGCCGATGCGCGCGAGATCCTCGCGGCAATGGAAGAGGCCAAGGCCAACGGGCTCGGGGCCACGACCTACAAGGGCAAGCTCATCGACATCGCCTCGATGAAACAGGCCGAAGTGATCGTGCGTATGGCCGAGCTGGTCGAGGGCTGATCGACGTGTGAGGGGAGCCCGGGTCCGGTCGGGTTTCGGGTGGCTGCCGCCGGAAACGCCGCCCGGCCCCGGCTCCCGAGCCGGGCGACCTGAATGGTTGGTTTACCGGCAAGACCGCTCAAGCCACTGCTTTGAAACGATTTGTCGCCCAGCCGAGGGGGTCGGTTTCCTAGGAAACCAGCATGCCGGGTCCAAAAAAAAGGGCCGACACCCCTCAGCTCGGATCGGGCCGCCCTGCGCACCGGCCACTCGCCGCTAACGCTGCGCCACCGCCTCCGCTTCCAGCATCCGGCCGAGCGCCCGCATCCCGTGCGCCACGCCAAGAAAGGACGCAGGCACCGGCGCGGCGTCGAAAGCTGCCGTTTCCACGGGGAGCCGTTCGAACCGGTAGCTGAGGCCCAAGCGGGCGTCCTGGACGCTCACATCGCAGAGCCATCCGCCACCGGAAACGTCGCGGCATACGGCGCCGATCCGGAACCCGTCGGGTGATACCCCTTTCGTCACCATACGCGGCCAGCCGAAATCCTCGTTGCGATAGAAAACCGTCATGTCGGTCGCCTGGCCAACCGGCGCCGGCGCGTCGGGCAGAAACAGAGCCCCGTCCCCGATCTCGAGGATCGGCCCGCCAACCTCCGGCAGGCCGGCCCGCTCGGCCGGTTTGCGCGCCGCCTCGAGCACAAGCGTCACCGAGCGCGCGGGCAACGGGCCATCCGGCGGGGCGCCGAGGCAGAAGGCGAAGCGCGCGGGCCTGGTGCGGTAGCCGCTCATCTCCTCGCCGCTGATCCACTTCGTGCCCGTATACACCGTTGTCCAGGGTGTCGCCGCGATCGACAGCTCGTGTCCCGCGACCGACACCACCAGGGTTTCGACCCAGTGGCAGCGCGCACGCCGCACCCGGTCGCTCAGATCGACCGCCTCCGAGACCAGTGCGGTCCAGCCAATCACCACGGCGATCCCGAGCGCAAAAGCGCCCAGCATAATCGCGGCAATCCTGGTGTATGGTCTCAACGCGGGGCGCCCTTCTGGCCTGACCCGGGCATCGTAGCCCGGTCGGCCGGAAAGGTCACGCAGATGGGCCGAGGGGGCGCACCGGTTGGCGCAGGATCGTCCGGAGCTTTTCGGGTGCGGCCCGACGTGGGTCGGACAAGTAGATTTCGTGGTGCGGTCCGGCGAATGTCACGCCCTCATCGAGCATGATCTCGTCGTGCAGGCGGGCGAGCACCGGTGCCTCGTCGGTGTAGGGCCCGAGATGCAGCGATTGCAGGCAGTCGCCCTCGGCGAAGGCGGTGAGCCGCACCGCATCGAGCGGACCGGCCTTACGCTTGCGCCGCGCCGCGGTGCGGGCCGCGTCGAGTGACCGGTCGTCGACAGTGTCGGGCAAACGAATCATGGCCCGCCAGCGCCAGGCCGCCCGGTCGCCGGCAACGAAGGCCCCCTGGTCGTCGGCCCACCACAAGGCCTCCAGAGGCGGTACGACGAAATCGCGCCCTTCGGCTTTTTCCGCGAACTTGATCCCGTAGGCGAGCGGGTAGAGGGCACCAACCGCGACCGCGTAGTCCGGCCCGTTCGGATCGCCCTGCCCCTCGATGGCGAGGAAGGTCATCTCCGGCAGGGTCAGCCTGTCCCAACGCCCCGACTTACCGGTGTAGAACGCCCGGTCGCGTTGCTTGAAGTCGATCTTGTCCATTAGCGCTTCGCGGTCTTCCTGCGGTGATAGGTGAGGGCGCGGGCGATCAGAACCGCCAGCGCCGCCTTTTCGATCTCCGCGCCCGGGCCGAACAGCACCGCGCGGGTGCCCTCGAACCGGCTGCCCGCCGGGGCAATCGCGCGGAAGTCCTCGATCAGCGAGGTGCGGCAGTTGACGAACAGCGCAGCCTCGCCCGACTTCGCCTGCCCGAGCCGGATCGTCGAGCCTTTCGGCGCGATATAGGCGGGCTGCCCCCAGCGCAGCGCCTCCTCGACCGGCCCGGCCCCCTCCGCCTCAACCTCGGCCGTCGCAAAGATCAGCGCGCGCAGTGTGTCGAGTACGGGACGAACGTCGCCCGACAGCTCTTCGAAGGCGCGCGCGACCTCCGGGGGCATCGGCGGGGTCATTCCAGTGCCACGCCGATCAGCGTCACCAGATCGTCCGGCGCGGTGTCCATCGGCGTGTTGAGGTAGAGCTCGAAGGGCGGTGTGTCGCGGGGCACTTCGCCGGATTTCGGCAGCCAGTCGCCGAACAGGAAGGCATAGGCCGTCTTCAGCCCGGTGTACGGGCCCTGGTGGGTGAGGATCGCGTGTTTGCCGCCAAGCAGGCGTATCTCTTCGAGTGGCGCGGCAATCTCCGCTTCCTGCGCAATCTCGAACCCGGCGGCGCTGCGCAACTCGGTCTCCGGCACTGCATCCGGATCATCGTAGTAAAGCCCCATCATCGCGCCAAGCTCCGGTCCGAGCCCGCGCGCCATCGCCGTGGCGCCCGCCCTCTCAAAAGCTTCGCCGATGGTGATATAGGGCCCCCGATGGGCGATCATCGCCAGTCGGCGTTCGGGCTCGTCCTTGAGTGTCACATCATACATCACGAAATCTCCATTGCTGTTGAGGCGCAGCGGCGGACGCGAGAGGCCGCGTTTGCGAAACGCGGCCGGTGTCTGGCCGAAGGCATCGCGAAAGGCGCGCGAAAAGCTCTTGGGGTTCGGGTAGCCACACTTTTCCGCCACCATGGCCAGTGGCGCTTCGGTGTCGAGTAATTCATTGACCGCACGGTAAAGCCGCACCCGCCGGATGAACGCGGCAACCGTCTCGCCGGTCATCGCCGTGAACACGCGGTGGAAATGGAACCGGCTGAGCGCCGCCGCGTCCGCGAGCGAATCAAGCGACAGATCGCCGTCGAGATTGGCGTAGACGTGATCCAACACGCGCGTCAGCCGTTTCTCGTAATCGTTCGCCATTCGGCACTCCTTCGTCTCGCTGCCCCCGACCATCACATGCGCGCGGGTCACAAATCTTGCCGAGTTGCATTCTTCATCCCCCCGCCCTTATATCGACCACAGCTGACAAGGGGCCCGCGCATGACCAATTACCTCGAGTTCGAGAAACCGCTCGCCGAAATTGAAGGCAAGGCGGAAGAATTGCGCGCGATGGCGCGGGCGAACGAGGAGATGGACGTCGAGAAGGAGGCAGCCGCTCTCGACACCAAAGCGGCGACGCTGCTTTCCGACCTCTACGGCAAGCTCACCCCCTGGCAGAAAACGCAAGTCGCCCGCCATCCCGACCGGCCGCACGCGAAGGATTACATCGAGGCGCTGTTCACCGAATACACACCGCTCGCGGGCGACCGCAATTTTGCCGACGATCACGCGGTGTTGGGTGGGCTCGCGCGGCTCGCCGATATCCCCGTCATGGTGATCGGGCACGAGAAGGGGCACGACACCAAATCGCGCATCGAGCGCAATTTCGGCATGGCGCGGCCCGAGGGCTACCGCAAGGCGATCCGCCTCATGGACCTTGCCGACCGGTTCGGCCTGCCGGTGATTTCGCTGGTCGACACGCCCGGCGCTTACCCCGGCAAGGGCGCCGAGGAGCGCGGCCAGTCCGAGGCGATCGCGCGTTCGACCGAGAAATGTCTCCAGCTCGGGGTGCCGCTCATCAGCGTCATCATCGGCGAGGGCGGCTCCGGCGGGGCCGTGGCCTTCGCCACCGGCAATACCGTGATGATGCTTGAACACTCGATCTACTCGGTGATTTCGCCCGAGGGCTGCGCCTCGATCCTGTGGAAGGATGCCGAGCGCATGCGCGAGGCGGCGGAAGCGCTCAGGCTCACGGCGCAGGATCTCAAGACCCTCGGTGTGATCGACCGGATCATCGACGAACCCGTGGGCGGTGCCCAGCGCGGCCGTCGCCAGACCATCGACGCCGTCGGCAAGGCACTCGAGGCCGAGCTCAAATCGCTTTCGCCCAAGAAACCGCAGGCGCTCAAGCAGCAGCGGCGCAAGAAATACCTCGAGATGGGGTCGAACGGCCTCGCCGCCTGACGCGCAAAGCCGCTTCAAAGCGGCTTGAACCAAGCGGTTTCGAAACCGCTTGGCTGCGCCCGGTCGTACTGTCAGCCTGTCAACGGCCTGGGGGAGAGCTCGATGGCAACGTTTGACTGGCAGGCGGAACGCGCCGACCTTCCGGGGCTCGCGCAGCTCGATGATGAGAACGCCGAGATCGACCACATCGCCGTCCGTGTCTATCGCCAGGCCCGGGTGCACGCCGAGATGGTCGCGCGCGGGATCGACGCGGTGATCCTGTCGGACGCGGTCAACATCCGCTACGCCACGGGCACCCGCAACATGCAAGTGTCCACCAGCCGCAACGCGCCGTCGCGTTACCTGGTGATGACCGCGACCCGCGCAATCCTGTTCGAGTTCACCGGCTGCGAGCATCTCGCCGACGGGTTCGGAACCGTGGACGAGGTCCGGTCCGCCCCTACCGCCGACTACGTCGCGGCGGGCCCGGAAATCGCCACGCGCGAAAAGGCCTGGGCCCGCGAGACAGCGGCGCTGATCGCGGAGCTCACCGGCGGTCCGGGCGCCAAGGTCGGCCTCGAACGGCTGAACGCGGGCGCCGCGCTGGCGCTTGCCGCCGAAGGGCTCCGCCTGGTCGATGCGCGGGAACCGGTTGAGATGGCGCGGTCCGTCAAATCGGCGGAAGAGATGAAATGCGTGATCGCTTCCTTGCGGTCCACCGAACGCGGTGTCGCCGCCCTATGCGCGGCGATCCGCCCCGGCCTCACCGAGGCCCAGCTCTGGTCGGTGCGGCACGCTTCGGTGATCGCCGACAATGCCGACTACATCGAAACCCGGCTTCTGAACGCGGGCGCGGACCAATCCGTGGTTCCAGGAGACCGGCGACAAGATGATCGGCGCAAACGAGCTGATCGCACTCGATACCGACGTGGTCGGCGTGCACGGCCACTACGCCGACTTCTCGCGCAGCTTTCTTGCCGGGCCCGCCGCACCCATCGCCACCCAACGCGCGCCCTACCGATTGGCGCACGATCAAGTGCACCACAACATCGGTGTAATTCGCCCCGGCATGAGCTTTGGCGACGACGCGAACGCGGCCTGGGACATTCCCGACAAGGACCACGCCAACCGGTACTACCTCTCGGCGCATGGCTGCGGGATGACGGGCGAATACCCCTACCTCTACCACCACGGCGATCTTCCGCAGGCGGGCCATGACGGCGAGATCGTGCCCGCATGGTGCTCAGCGTCGAAAGCTTCATCGGCGCGGACGGCGGGAAGGAGGGGGTGAAGCTCGAACAGCAGCTGGCGGTGACCGAAACCGGTACCGAGCTGCTGTCCCGCTTTGCTTTCGAAGAGGCTCTGCTCGCCTGAGCGCAGCGCCGGGATTTCAGCGCTTCGGTGCGCGCGAGTTCGCCGCGGCGACGACAGCCGCCGTCACCGCGTCGTAGAGCGCTTCCGACCGGCGGGCATGGTCGCGCCACTCCGCCTCGTCGAGCTTCAACTTGCCCCAGATTTCGAGATTATCGAACACCCAGCCGCGCTGGCTGGCGCGGAGCAGGCGACGCGCAGGTTCCGAGAGCGTGTCGGCAGGGCCCGCGGGGTTTTCGACCGGCAGCGGATCGGGCGCACCTTCGAGCAGGGCGAGGGCCGAAGTGAAGCGCACGTTGGCGGCTTTCGCATCCCGTTCCCAGGCAAACTCGCTCATCTCCGCGAGCGCATGGCGCAACTCGGTCGCGGCCGCGTCGATGTCGCGGCCCGGACCCTGGGGCTCGGCGGCGGTGGCGGTGTAGCGCACCGCCCAGATCCGCCCGTCGCGCGCGCTCGGGTAGGCCACCTTCCAGGCGCCGTGCCAGCCCAGCGCACGCCCGTCATCGGTCTCGGTGGTCATCATCCAACGGCTGCCGCCGCCCGCAAAACCGGCTGCGATCCGGTCGGGAATGGTTTCGCCGGGGATGACGTCTTCGTCCTGCCGGGAAAACCCGAGGCGCACGCGTTTGGTGCCAGACCGCGCGAGCTGGTCGAGCCAGGCAGGCGGGGTCTCGGCCATCGTGGTGCGCGTCGGCTTGGCCTGGCCACGCTTGGTGGCGATGTCAAAGCTGATCGATCCACAGCGGGCAAAGGCGCGCTGGGTGGCAAACCAGCGCATCGGGTCGTTGGGGTGGGTGAGCCGGTGATTGGCCGAGATGGCCAGGGCTGCAAGCTGTGCGACTTCGCCGTCCAAGTGAATTCCTGTCTCCGTCCGCGTCCGCGCGGACAGCTTCGTGCCACAGGTTAACCAAGGATTATCAATTCGTCCCGTACTTTAACAACGCCGCGAACCGTCGCGGTGAAAGGAGATGATGACACTGAGTGACAATCGCTTTCGAAAATGGATGGTGACACTGGCCGCAGCCTCGCTGCTGGTCGCAATCATCCGGCTCTGGATCGGCCAATGATGCCGCGAAAAAGAAGCCCCGCGGAGCTGCAACTCCGCGGGGCACTTGATTTCGGTGATGACACTGAAACCGCTTCCGATGCCTAATCACATACCACACAGGTTACGATTCGGTAAAGAACGCCCGGTTCAGAGCCGGTTCAGCAACTCCCAGGTCGGCCAGGCATCCGCTACCAGCCCGAGGCGCATCTGTTCCTTCTGCACCGCGATGCGGGTGTTG
>Ga0209121_10000570_pt1 | contig 38703 bp, 38 predicted proteins | sample Cruoilmetagenom3_FD_187292 | JGI IMG/M metagenome (GOLD analysis project Ga0209121, IMG submission 187292) | Oil polluted marine microbial communities from Coal Oil Point, Santa Barbara, California, USA - Sample 3 (SPAdes) (version 2) | ecosystem: Environmental > Aquatic > Marine > Oil seeps ... | reverse complement strand
GGCGGTGGCGCAGTTAAGCGTGCCAGTCATTGCCGCGCTGGGCGGTGTGGTCTTTTTGACTGAACCCGTGTCCTGGGTCTTTGCCTTGGCCTGCGCGCTGGTTCTGGGCGGGGTGGGCCTGTCTTTGCGTCCACCTGCGTCGGCCTGTTGTTGGTGCCTGTGTCGCTGATTGCGACGGTGGTACTGGTGATGGCGGGCTATGTCATCGGTGTCTATGTGCTGGGTGTCGGCGTCATGGGCGCGGGCGGGCGCGATTTGCCGTCCAGCCTGGGGGACAAGGCCCTGGCGGCGTTTGTGGGCGCGATTATTGCCGCGATCATCGCGCTTGTACCGTTGGTCGGCTGGTTGGCCGTGATGGTAATGACCTTGGCTGGCATCGGAGCGTTGGTGATCCGGGTGCTGGCGCCGGGGTTTCATACGGAAATGCGCTGAGCCATTGACTGGGCGGCCTTTACCTTTGTGGCAGGGGCCGTTAGCAAAATAATGCCTCCGCCGCGTGCGACCGCGCCGCTGTGGGGGGCTGTGACAAGGCGCCCCTCGCAACGGGCGCACAGGGGCCTTATCTAGACGCCATGAAACGTATTCTTGTGATCCTGTTCTTCCTGCTGCCGCTGCCTGCGATGGCGGATTGTGTTGTCTTGCTGCATGGCCTGGCGCGCAGCCCCTCATCCCTGTTGGTGATCGAGGAGACGCTGCGCCAAGAGGGCTATGATGTGGTCAACCTGGGTTATCCTTCCACGGCCGCGCCGATAGATGTTCTGGTCCAGGCGGCCATTCCGCCCGCCTTGACCATGTGTGGCGATCAGCCAACTCATTTCGTCACCCATTCCATGGGCGGCATTCTGGCGCGGGTCTGGTTGCAGGACAATCGCCCGGCTCAGATGGGGCGTGTGGTCATGATGGCACCGCCGAACCATGGCAGTGAACTGGTCGATACTTTTGGTGACATTGAGGCCTTTTCCTGGCTGAATGGCCCGGCTGGGATGCAGCTGGGCACGGATGCGGCGTCGGTCCCCAATACCACGGGCCTGCCAGCGTTCGCGTTGGGTGTGATCGCCGGGAACCGGTCGTTGAACCCGATTTATTCGGCGGTGATCGAGGGGGAGGACGACGGCAAGGTCTCGGTCGACAGCACACGTATCGTTGGCATGACGGACCACATCGTATTGCCCGTGACGCACACGTTCATGATGGTGAACCCGCTGGTGATTGCCCAGATCATGGGTTTTCTGAAAAACAGCCAGTTCGAACATGGTCTGACCCTGGCCGTGGTTCTGGACCGGATCGCGCGCGAGGCAGGCTATCGCGACTGAAGGGGCATTGGGGCTGCGCCTGATCCCCCGGTGCCGTCTCCCACCCACCCACCCCGACACCGCCGGGGGATCAGGTGGCGTTGTTCAAAGCGGCCCCGTCTTGAACAGCCAGACTTTCAACCCGCCATGGGGCACAGGTGCGCCAACTGGTTCAAACGGCAGGCCGGTGGCTTTTGCAAGCCCTGCGTCGCTGGTCACGATGCCCACGCGCCAGCCCGCGAACCGTTCCTTCAGCACCGTGCCCAATGTGCCATAGAGCGCGAACAGCAGTTTCTTGTTGCCGATGCGCGCGCCATAGGGTGGGTTGACGATAACCAGGCCCGGTGGGCCGTCGGGCGGCGTGATGTCAGCGACGGCGTGGGTTGCGAAGCTGCAAAGGTCGCCCACGCCCGCGCGATCCGCATTCTGGCGGGCCATGTCGATGGCCCCCGCGTTGCGGTCTGAGCCGTAGAACCGTGCCGAGGTCTCGCGCGGGGAACGTGCGGCGCGCAGGTTGTCCCAAGCGTCGGCATCAAACGTCGCAAGCTGTTCGAAGGCAAAGCTGCGCGACCGTCCCGGAAACAGCCCGGTTGCGATTTCGGCGGCTTCGATCACAAAGGTGCCAGAGCCGCACATCGGATCCAGCACCGGTTCGTCACCCGTAAAGTCACAGGCACGCAGGAACAGCGAGGCCAGCGTTTCGCGCATCGGCGCCTTGCCGATCCCCAGTTTGTGGCCGCGTTTGTGCAGGCTTTCGCCCGAGGTATCGAGCGAGAAAGTGCAGAGGTTGTCGTCAATCCGGCATTTCACCGTGACCTCGGCCTCTTTCGAAATCTGGATGCCGTGGGCTTCGCTCAGCGCCTTTTCGATGCGTTGGGCGGCGGCGCCTGCGTGATAGATCTTGGACTTGCGATTGGTCGTGACATCGACCTTCACCGGCACATCGGGGCGCAGCGTGTCACCCCAGGGAAACTTGCGGGCGCGTTTGTCCAACTGGGCCAGGTGAAAGGCGCGAAATTCGCCGATGCGCACCAGAATTCGGGTGGCTCCGCGCAGGGTCAGATTGGCGCGCCAAACATCGACCCAAGCGCCCCGAAAGGTCACGCCGCCGGGCTGATATCGCGCGTCCGGAAAACCTGCCGCGCGGGCCTCGGCCATCAAGATGGGTTCAAGGCCGGGGGAGGCGACACAGAAGATTTCAAAGTCAGATTGATCCATGTGCCCGTGCATAGAGCGAAACCGGAGGCGGGGCGACCGGTTTTTGAGGTCCGGTCAGCTTGACCTGGCCCGGTGCATCTGCAATCTGTTAACCATTGTTAACGTGATTTTGGAGAAGACCGATGAAACGGCTTGCCGCAGTTCTTTTTGCTATTTCTTTTGCTGTGCCAGCTTTGGCAACCCCCATCGCCAGTGAGATGGTCGCGGCCATAGCGCAAGGGCAGACCTGGCACGGGGGCGGGTGTCGCAAGAACTCACCCGCCGGTCAGTGTTGCCACATGAAAACGGCCACGGGAAAAGTTCACTGCCATTGATCCGTACAGCCATTGATCCGTAAAGGGTCTGGGAAACGAAAAGCGCCCCGGCAAGAACCGGGGCGCTTGTTTTTGAAGGGCGCGGATCAGACTGCCTGGCTGTGGCCGGTTTCGCTCATCTCATAGGCATCAAAGAAGCGCGCGATGATGCGGGCCAGCGGTTTTGCCTCGTCCAGAATGGTCAGCACGCCGTCTTGCAGCGTGATGGAGCCCGGCAGCGCCTCGTCCAACCCGTCACACAGCGGCAGGATGTCGTCCAGCGACAGGTCCTGTTCCATGGCGATTTGGGTCAGGTCGGCCTCGAAATCGCACAGCAGCATTTCGATGATGCGCCCGCGCAGGTGGTCATCACCGGCAAAGGCATGGCCCCTTGCGATTGGCAGTTCGCCGTTTTGCACACGTTTCTGATACTTGCCAGTGGCCGGTTCGTTCTGCGCAAACCCTTGCGGGTAACGCGAGATTGAGCTGGCGCCGACACCGATCAGCACATCGCTTTCGTCTTCGGTATAGCCCTGGAAGTTGCGTTTCATCGTGCCGTTCTGATGCGCGATTTCCAGCCCGTCGCTGGGCAGGGCAAAGTGGTCAATACCGATTTCGGCGAAGCCATCGGCGGTGAACATATCACGGGCAAGGTTGAACAGTTCCAGCCGGGCCTCGGGCGAGGGCAGGGCCTCGGTCGGGATCAGGGTCTGACGCCGGGCCATCCAGGGCACGTGGGCATAGCCAAACAGCGCGACCCGATCGGGGCCAAGCGACAGAAGCTTTTGCACCGAATCCGCCATGCGTTCCTTGGTCTGGTGCGGCAGGCCGTACAGGATGTCGGCGTTCAGCGACGTGATGCCACGGTCCCGCAACCCATCCACGGCGTCTTTGGTGATCTCATAGCTTTGCGGGCGGCCAATGACCTCTTGGATCATCGGGTCGAAATCCTGCACCCCAATCGAGGCGCGGTTCATTCCTGCGGCGGCCAGGGCGTCCAGGCGGGGTCCATCGATCTCCACCGGGTCGATTTCCACCGAGAACTGGGCATTGTCTGCCAGCGGTGCCATGTCGAAGATGGCGGCCGACAGGTCGGCAATCATGTCGGGCTGCATCAGGGTTGGCGTCCCGCCGCCCCAGTGCAAATGTTCGATCGTCACGCCCGGGGCCAGACGATCCGCGATCATGCGCAGTTCGGTCTTGACCGTTTCCAGATACGCCGCGACCGGTTCCGCGGTCGACGTGCCCTGGGTGCGACAGGCGCAGAACCAGCACAGGCGACGACAGAACGGCACATGCACGTAAAAGGAGATTGAACTGTTTTCAGGGATCTCTCGGATCCAACTGTCAACGGTATCCGCCCCGAACCCAGGTTTGAAATGGGTGGCGGGAGGATAGGATGTGTATCGCGGCACGCGGGCGTCAAAAAGCCCCAGCCGTCTGAGTTGCGTCAGCGTCTGCATTCGGATACGCTTACAGGGGAACGACGCGCGCAAAATTGATCAGGATCAAGTTAGGTAACCTTTCTTCATGGATGAGATTGCTTTCGATAGTCGAGAGTGTGGCAGTTGCCCCATTCGCCACCGCGCCGTTTGCGCCCGGTGTGAAACCGATGAGCTTGAGCTGTTGGAGGACATCAAGTTCTATCGCAGCTATGAGGCCGGGCAGCCGGTCCTGTGGGCCGGCGACCAGATGGAATTCGTTGCCAGCGTGGTCAAAGGCATTGCGTCGTTGAGCCAGACGATGGAAGACGGGCGCACGCAGATGGTCGGTCTGTTGTTGCCGTCGGACTTCATTGGTCGTCCGGGGCGGGATCATGCGCCCTTCGATGTGGTCGCGGTAAGCGACCTGACGATCTGCTGCTTCCGCAAGAAACCGTTCGAAGCATTGATGACATCGACCCCGCATATCGGCGCGCGACTGTTGGAGATGACGCTGGACGAACTTGATTCGGCGCGCGAATGGATGTTGGTGCTGGGACGCAAAACCGCCCGTGAAAAAATCGCCAGCCTGCTGTCGGTTCTGGCCCAGCGTGATGCCTCTCTCAGGAGAAGCACGCCGGTGAATGGCATGGTTTTCGAACTGCCCCTGACCCGCGAGGCGATGGCAGATTACCTGGGTCTGACCCTGGAAACTGTATCGCGCCAGATTTCTGCGCTGAAAAAATCAGGTGTGGTCACGCTGGAAGGCAAGCGCCGGGTGGTGATCCCGTCGCTTGAGATTTTGCTGAGCGAAACCGGCGATGATGTGGATGGCGGACCGCTGGTCTGACCTTCTCACTGTTCCTTAAGGCACACGATTATCACAGAAACCCCATGCACAGCCCCCTCGGGGGCGGTGCATGGATCACCTGCGGCTGTCGATTTCGGTCGATGGGCGCGCGGGTGCAGCGGGCCGCAGGCTCGCTGCTACGCCCAACGCGAGGCGCGCATCTTTGATGCGCAAACGAGCGGCGGGAGCCCCCTGTTCAGCGATGGGCACGCTGTCAGATCAATGCGCCATCAGCACCGGGACTTCGGCGACTTCCAACATGTGGCGGGTGGCTCCGCCCAGAATCGATTCACGGAAGCGCGAGTGGCCATAGGCCCCCATCACCACCAAATCTGCCCCCCGGTCCCGCACATGGCGGTTCAGGATGTCAGATACGCGCGGCATGGTGCGGGCCAGAACGGACACTTCGGCGCGCACGCCGTGGCGTGCCAACAGTTGTGACAGCATGCCGCCGGGGTCCGAGCGTTCGGGCCCGTGTTGCGGCGGGTCGATAATGGCGATCGACACCTTACTGGCCTGTTGCAGGAAGGGCAGGGCGGCGCGAATGGCGCGCAGGGCCTCGGTGCTTTCGTTCCAGGCGATCACGACATTGTCGAACCGGCCCGTGACTGCGCTGTCATCGGGGATGATCAGCACCGGAACCGCGCCGTTGAACAGCGATGCCTCGACGATGGCTTCGGCATCATGGCCGCGGCCTTCGCCATAGGGGCGCGGCAGCACGACCAGGTCGGAAAACCGGGTGCGGTGGGCGATCAACCCGTTCAGGGCGACCATCTGGGCCGATAATCCGATCGCTGCCCAGTTGAAATCCACCCCCGCAAGCGTGGCTTGGGCATGGGCCTCCAGGGCCACGGCTTCTTCGCGCGCCTGAACCAGGGTGTCTTGAACCACCATCGCCGAAGCACCGGCATAGTAGAACCCCGGCTGCGTGCGGTCCAAGCCCAGGCACAGCACGTCCAAGTGGGCCTGAGATGCAGAAGACACCACCATGGCTGCGGCAAGGGACGCGGCGTTGACGGTAGGGTCGGTGAGGATCGTGGTAATGGTTTTATAGGCCATGTCGCACCTTTCTCAGGATGTTTCAGTGTTGCTGTAACTGTGCGCTTCAAGACCCTGCGGCGCTTTGACATGGGTCAAGAGCATTGCAGCGCCGCTGGATCCGTTGCATTTGACATGGATCAAGGCGGTATGGATGTGATGAGTCCACACCGACAAAAGTCACAAAGTGTCCCTTTGACCGTCGTGGGTTGGGGCATGACAAGACAAAGACGAAGGGACGCAAAATGTGGGATTACCTAAAATTGGTGGTTTTCGGCTTAATCGCCGTGCTGGCTGCCATCGCAGCAAGCTATGCCCGCGATGTCGCCTATATGGTTCACGCCATTCTGGTGACTATGATCGCGGGTGGCCTGTTCGTTTATTCGCTGAAGCGAGTGGGCGAGCCTAAGGCCGAAAAAATTGGATATCTGGACGGACCTATACGCATTGGCGTCTTTCTGACCGCTTTTTGGGGGGCCGTAGGCTTTCTGGTCGGGACGTTCATCGCGTTTCAGCTGGCGTTCCCTGAATTGAACTTTACCTGGCTGGAAGGCTACGGCAACTTCGGGCGTCTTCGTCCGCTGCACACCTCGGCGGTGATTTTCGCCTTTGGTGGCACCGGCCTTGTGACATCGTCGATGTATGTGGTTCAGCGCACCTCGGGCGCGCGCCTTTGGAATGACCAGCTGGCCTGGTTCGTGTTCTGGGGTTACCAGATTTTCATTCTGCTTGCTGCCACTGGGTATCTCATGGGCGTGACGCAGTCGAAAGAATATGCCGAACCGGAATGGTACGTCGACCTGTGGTTGACCGTCGTTTGGGTGGGCTACCTGCTGCTGTTCCTTGGTACGCTGATGAAACGGAAAGAGCCCCACATCTATGTGGCCAACTGGTTCTACCTGTCGTTCATCGTGACCATCGCCATGTTGCACGTGGTCAACAACCTGGCCTTGCCGGTGTCGATCTTCGGCTCTAAGTCGGTTCAGCTCTTCTCGGGTGTGCAAGATGCCATGACGCAGTGGTGGTATGGCCACAACGCCGTTGGCTTCTTCCTAACCGCCGGGTTCCTGGGCATGATGTACTATTTCGTGCCGAAGCAGGCTGAACGTCCGGTCTTCTCGTACAAGCTGTCGATCATCCACTTCTGGGCGCTGATCTTCCTGTATATCTGGGCCGGTCCGCACCACCTGCACTATACCGCTCTGCCGGATTGGGCTTCGACCCTTGGCATGGTGTTCTCGATCGTGCTGTGGATGCCCAGCTGGGGCGGCATGATCAACGGTCTGATGACGCTGTCTGGCGCCTGGGACAAACTGCGCACCGATCCGATCATCCGCATGATGGTCATCTCGATCGGCTTTTACGGCATGTCGACCTTCGAAGGTCCGATGATGTCGATCCGCGCCGTGAACTCGCTGTCGCACTATACCGACTGGACCATTGGTCACGTGCACTCTGGTGCGCTTGGCTGGAACGGTATGATCACCTTCGGGATGCTGTATTTCCTGACGCCGAAACTGTGGAACCGCGCTGGTCTCTACAGTCTGCGTCTGGTCAGCTGGCACTTCTGGCTCGCCACGATCGGCATCATTTTGTATGCCGCCTCGATGTGGGTCACCGGTATCATGGAAGGCCTGATGTGGCGTGAAGTTGACGCGCAGGGCTTCTTGGTGAACTCGTTCGCCGACACCGTGGGCGCCAAGTTCCCGATGTATGTTGTCCGCGGCACAGGGGGTCTCCTGTTCCTCTCCGGCGCACTGATCATGTGCTACAACCTTTGGATGACCGTTAAGCGTTCGCCGGCTGCTGAAGCCAGCACCGACGCCGCTGCGGCTCCGGCAGAATAAGGAGGCCCGGACAAATGGGAATTCTTGAAAAACACGTAGTTCTTGAAAAGAACGCAACGCTTCTGCTGATAGGTAGCCTTTTGGTTGTCTCAATCGGCGGCTTGGTGGAAATCGCACCTCTCTTCTACCTCGAAAATACCATCGAGGACGTGGAAGGCATGCGCCCCTACTCGCCGCTCGAGCTGGAAGGCCGGAACATCTATGTTCGCGAGGGGTGCTATGTCTGTCACTCGCAGATGATCCGCCCGATGCGCGACGAAGTCGAGCGTTACGGTCACTACTCGCTGGCCGCAGAAAGCCAGTACGACCACCCGTTCCAGTGGGGCTCCAAACGCACCGGGCCTGATCTGGCCCGTGTGGGTGGCCGTTACTCGGACGAATGGCATGTGGATCACCTGTCTGATCCGCAGTCGGTGGTGCCGGAATCGGTGATGCCCAAATATGCCTTCCTGGCTGATCGCGAGCTGTCGCCGATGTATATCGGTGACATGCTTGAGACACACCGGATGGTGGGTGTTCCGTATACGGACGAAATGCTGGAAAACGCCGAGGCGGATTTCCTGGCTCAGTCCGACCCGGACAGTGACTATGACGACATGCTGGAACGCTATCCGGGGGCGCAGGTGCGCAACTTTGATGGCCATGCCGGTGTGTCCGAAATGGACGCTCTGATCGCCTATATGCAGATGTTGGGTACGCTGGTCGATTTCTCGACCTTCATACCTGACGCCAGCCGGTAAGGAGGGGGACAATGGACGCCTATTCTCTGTTTCGTGAGATCGCAGACAGCTGGGTGCTTTTGGCCATGTTCCTGTTTTTCGCCATCGTGGTTATCTGGGTTTTTCGCCCAGGTAGCCGGGCGATCTACAAGGACACGGCGAATATCCCTTTCCGCCACGAAGACAAACCTGCCGGTGACGAGGACGAAAGCCCTCGCGCTCAGCATTAAGGAGGCCCGGCAATGAGTAAGAAACCAGTACAGAAGAAAGAACCTGAAACCACCGGCCACGAGTGGGACGGTATTCAGGAATTCAACAACCCGCTGCCGCGTTGGTGGGTTTGGGTCTTCTATCTGACCATCATTTGGGCGTTGTGGTATTCCATCGCCTATCCGGCTTGGCCGATGATCAAGGGGGCCACTTCTGGTTACCTTGGCTTTTCGACCCGCGCCAATGTGGCCGAAGACATCCAGAAGTTCGTTGATATGAACGCCACGCTGGAAACCGAAATGGCCGCGGCCGATCTGGCCACGCTTGAGCCGGGTTCGGGCCTGCACAACTATGCGATCCAATCCGGTGCGGCGACCTTCGCCACCTGGTGTTCGCAGTGTCACGGCTCTGGTGCTGCCGGTGCGATCGGGTATCCGAACCTGCTGGACAATGACTGGCTGTGGGGGGGTGATGTCGAAACCATCGCAACCACGATCCGTCACGGTATCCGGTCGGAAGATGACGACGACACGCGGTATTCGGAAATGCCAGCCTTTGGTGATGACTACCTCGAAGCCGAGGAAATCACCAACGTCGTGGCCTATGTCATGTCGCTGTCGGGTGGCGAAGCTGATGCGGCCATGGCCGACGCAGGCGCCGTTGTTTTCGCAGACAACTGTACCGCCTGCCACATGGAAGACGGCACGGGCGACCGTGAACAGGGCGCACCGAACCTGACCGACGCGCTGTGGCTGTATGGCGACAGCAAGGAAGAGATCACCGCGATCGTTTCCGAAGGTCCCTTTGGCGTGATGCCGGCCTGGAGCGCAAAGTTGAGCACCAGCCAGATCAACGCTGTGGCGGCCTATGTACATCAACTGGGCGGCGGCGAATAAGCCGGCCAGTTGCGCTATCCGGGGCCTCACTCCCCGGGTCGGCACCGATCCCTGATCCTGTTCGCGCGTTTCTCCGGGGTCGGTGCCACTTAATCTGGGGGCTGGACTGTCAAAGTCCAGCCCTTTCCACATACTGCTCCACCCCCGACGGCACGTTTTCGCGAGCGCTTTGCCGGGGCGAATGGCCAGATGACAAGTGGAAAAGGCGACAGGCCAGCGACAGGCCGAAATGTCGCAATGCAAAACCTGTTTTTAGAATATATCTATTGATTCAGGTCAAAGCCCCCCCGACCCATGATTCATAGAAGGGGGGATAATGCGAATATCAGGATCGGAACAGCTTCATGTCTGACGCCCCCGAACAGCTCTATGCTGCCCGCGAACCCATTTTCCCGAAACGTGTGAAAGGGACTTTCCGGTCCTTCAAGTGGTGGATCATGGGGGTGCTTTTGGGCATCTATTACCTGTCGCCATGGATCCGTTGGGACCGTGGGCCGAACCTGCCTGATCAGGCCATCCTGATCGACATGGCAGACCGCCGGTTCTATTTCTTCTGGATCGAAATCTGGCCACATGAGTTCTATTTCATCGCGGGTCTGTTGATCATGGCCGGACTGGGGCTGTTCCTGTTTACCTCGGCGCTGGGCCGGGTCTGGTGCGGCTATGCCTGCCCGCAAACGGTCTGGACCGACCTGTTCATTCTGGTGGAACGCTGGATCGAAGGCGATCGAAACGCGCGCTTGCGCCTGCACAAACAGAAATGGAATGGCCAGAAGGTGCGTCTGCGCCTGACTAAATGGGTCGCCTGGGCCCTTATTTCACTGGCCACTGGCGGCGCGTGGATCTTCTATTTCGCCGATGCGCCGACCCTGTTGGTCGACCTGGTAACGATGAATGCGCACCCGCTGGCCTATACGACCATGTTCGTTCTGATGGCGACCACGTTCTTCTTTGGCGGCATCGCACGCGAACAGATCTGTATTTATGCCTGCCCCTGGCCGCGTATTCAGGCCGCGATGATGGATGAAGACACCATCGTCGTTGCCTATCGCGACTGGCGTGGCGAACCCCGGGGCAAGCATCGCAAGGGGGAAGACGCCGAGGAACTGGGCGACTGCATCGACTGTATGGCCTGTTTCAATGTCTGTCCGATGGGGATCGATATCCGCGACGGGCAACAGCTGGAATGTATCACCTGTGCGCTGTGTATCGACGCCTGTGACGAGATGATGAAGAAGATCGGCAAGCCTACGGGGCTGATCGACTATATCGCCCTGAAGGACGAAACGCGCGAACGTGCGGGTGGCCACAAAATCCCGATCCTCAAGCATATTCTGCGCCCGCGCACGATCCTTTACACCACGTTGTGGGCCGCTGTTGGGATTGCTTTGACTGTGGCACTGTTCGTGCGCCCGCCGCTGGAGGTCACCATTCGTCCGGTGCGCAACCCGACCTATGTGACGCTGGCTGACGGCTCGATTCGCAACACCTATGACGTTGGTGTGCGAAACAAGCATGGCGAAGAACGGCCCTATTACTTCTCGCTGTCCGAAGGATCTGATATGCAGATCGCGCTGGAAGGCACCGATGAACTTTTGGTCCTGGCCGAAGCGGACGAAGAGAAGAAAGTCCGGGTCTATGTCATCGCCCCCAAGGGCAGCGACGCCGCGACCCTGGATCGGACCGAGCTGCGTATCTGGATCAAAGACGGTGTGTCAGGTGATCGGACCTTCAAGGACACCGTGTTCAATGGACGGGGAAAATGACCATGGCTGACAAAGGCGACAAGCCGGAATTCGAACTGACGGGCAAGCATGTGCTGGCCATCACGGTTTCGGCGTTCAGCATCATCATTGGTGTGAACCTGTTCATGGCCTTTTCGGCCGTGGGCACGTTCCCCGGGCTTGAGACACCCAACTCCTATGTCGCCTCGCAGCAGTTCGACCAACTGCGCTTGGCACAAGAGGCGCTGGAGTGGGACGTGAGCGCCGAGTTGCAGGGGGAAGAGCTGGTCGTTGATATCAAGGGTGCCGATGGGTATGCCGTCGAGGTCGTGAAAATCGGCGGTATCTTCGGGCGTGCGACCCATGTGAAGGACGATCAGGAACCGGTGTTCAGCCAAACCTCGACCGGGGCATATGTGGCCCATGTCGGTGAACTGGCCGGCGGCAACTGGAACTTTCGCATGACCGCCACCGCGCAGGATGGCACGCCGTTTCAGCAGCTGATTGTGCTGTACGTCGCAGGCACCTGAGCCATGTCCGTGCCGATTTCCGCCTGTCCGGCCTGTGATGCCGCCCCGCTGGCCGCTGCGCAGGCAGGGGCGGGCTATCGCGGCAACGGGCAAGAGGCGCATCGCATCTTACTTTCGCTTCCGGCGATCTATTGTGCGGCCTGTATATCAGGTGTGGAGCGAGGGTTGTCGGCGCAGCCCGGCGTGCGCTCGGCCCGGGTCAATCTGACCCTGAAACGCGCCACGATTGAGGCCGACCCGGATATCGAAGCCCAGGATCTGGCCGACTATTTGACCGGTATCGGCTTTGAGGCCTATGAGCTGGACGGGGTCGCCCTGTCGGCCACCCAGACCGACAAGATGGGCCGCGATCTGTTGATGCGGCTGGGCGTGGCGTTTTTCGCCATGATGAATGTCATGCTGTTGTCGGTGGCCGTCTGGTCCGGTGCCACCGATGCCACCCGCGATCTGTTTCACTGGATCAGTGCGATCATCGCCATTCCCACCGTGGCCTTTTCCAGTCAGGTGTTTTTCAAACATGCCTGGAGCGCGTTGCGTGTCGGGCGGCTGAACATGGATGTGCCGATTTCGTTGGCGATCCTCCTGGCCGTCGGCATGTCGATTTTCGAAACGATCAATAGCGGCGAACACGCCTATTTCGACGCCGCGTTGTCACTGACCTTTTTCCTGCTCGCCGGTCGGTATCTGGATTACCGCACCCGGTCCGTGGCGCGCTCTGCTGCCGAAGAACTGTCGGCGCTGGAAGTGCCGCGCGCCCATCGCCTGACTGATGCGGGCGAAGAGGTCGTACCGGTAAACGACCTGTCACTGGGCGACATCGTGCGCGTGGTGCCCGGCGCCCGCGTGCCGGTCGATGGCGTCGTTGTTGCGGGGGAAAGCGAAGTGGACCGGTCCTTGCTGACGGGCGAAAGCCTGCCGGTGTTCGCCGGGCCGGATACCAACATCATGACCGGAGAGGTCAACCTGACCGGCCCCCTGACCGTGCGTGTCACCGCCGCCGGGCGCGACAGCACCTTGCATCGTATGGCCGACCTGGTCGCCATCGCGGAAACCGCGCGCAACAAATACACCTCGCTGGCCGACAAGGCGGCGGCGGTTTATGCGCCCGTCGTGCATCTGTTGGCCTTTGGCGCCTTTTTGGGCTGGATGTGGGCCACCGGTGGGGATTGGCGCGTGGCGATGAACATCGCCGTCGCCGTGTTGATCATCACCTGCCCCTGTGCGCTGGGACTTGCGGTTCCGGCTGTGACCACGGCGGCTTCGGGCCGATTGTTCAAACAGGGCATGTTGCTGAAATCCGCCACCGCCATGGAACGTCTGGCCGAGGTCGACCATGTGGTGTTCGACAAAACCGGCACCCTGACCGAAGGCAAACCGCAGCTGGAGGCCCTGAGCGCCCACAAGGAGGACGACCTGTCCGTCGCACTGGCGTTGGCCGAGGGCAGCTCGCACCCGCTGGCCCGCGCTTTGGCCGGCGCCGTGCGCGAAACGGGTGTGCCTCCGGTGGGGCTGGAGCGCGTAACGGAACTTCCCGGTAAGGGCATTGTCGCCGACTGGAACGGGACCGAAGTGCGTCTGGGCCGTGCCGAATGGCTGGGCGCGCAACCCGTGGGACAGACCGCGACATATCTGAAGGTCGGCACCCGCGCCGCCGTGCCGTTCACCTTTACCGACGCGCTGCGCCCCGGTGCCGCCGAGGCGATTGCTCAGTTGCAAAAACAGGGCATGGCTGTGACGCTGATCTCGGGCGACGTGCCCGCAGCTGTCGCCGATATCGCGGGCCGGGTGGGCATTACCGATTGGCAGGCCGACACTTTGCCCGAAGACAAGGCGGCCTTTGTCGGCCAGTTGGCCAAGACGGGCCGCAAGGTTTTGATGGTCGGCGATGGGCTGAACGATACCGCCGCGCTGGCGGCGGCCCATGTGTCGATTTCGCCCGCGTCCGCGTTGGAGGCGACCCGCGTCGTGTCCGACATCGTGTTGCTGGGCAAATCCCTGGCGCCGCTGGGTGGGTCCGTGGCGCTGGCCAAATCCGCGACCCGACGGATCAAGGAAAACTTTGCCATTGCGGCGGGCTATAACGCCATTGCCATCCCGATTGCCCTGATCGGCTTGGCCACGCCTCTGGCGGCGGCCTTGGCCATGTCACTGTCATCGATTACAGTCTCGCTGAATGCAATGCGGCTGAGGAAGTTATGAACGTACTTGTCTATCTGATCCCAATTTCACTGCTTCTGGGCGGGCTGGGTCTGGCCGGGTTTTTCTGGACGTTGAAAAGCAGCCAATATGACGATCCTGATGGCGACAGTCACCGCATTCTGTCGGATCGCTGGGATGACGCACCGCCTGAGGATTGATCGCGCCTAGACCAGGTTTTGGTCGCGCGCGATCATCGCGGCATGGGTCCGATTGCGCGCATTCAATTTCCGAATGATTGCGCGCACATGCATCTTTACGGTCACTTCCTGCACTGCAAATGCATGGGCGATTTCTTTGTTCTGCAAGCCATTGCACAGCCCCCGCAGAACCTGCAATTCGCGTTCCGAAAGCTGCGCGGCGGTGGCATTGACCGACGTCATGCGCACGCTATCCAGCACCACGACCCGTTCCTGGGCTGCAATCAACGCAAGGGCGTGTGGCAGCGCGTCGGGCGCAGTCACGCGGGGCAGTACCCCGGCGGCGCCGGTCCCGATCACCCGTTGCGCCAGTTCAAGCGAGCCCGAGGTCATCAGAACGACCAGGGGCGTTGAGCCACAGCGCTGCACAAGGGTGTGAACACCCTTCAGCCCATTCAGGCCAGCCATGTCGAAATCCTGCAAGATTGCGTCATAACTCTGGTCTTCAGCAGATTTCAGAAGTGCGATTTCGACCGTCTCAGCGGTCTCGAAAACGAGATGGTCATTTGATACCGAGGCCGACGCGATCATATCAAGAACCGGCGCGTGACACGCGGCAACGAGTACTTTCAAAGCTTTACCCTCTCCCCATGAGGTGGCGAAACGAAACCGGCCAACCCATAGTTGTATGATTGGCATAATGGGCTGGGGGGGAATACCTATCAATAAGGATAGGTTTTTATTGGATTTTTTATCGAATTTGTCGCATTTCGGTTAGGGGGGGCCGCATTACCAGCTGTTCCTTGCAGAATGCAAAGCAACCTGAGGGGCAGAGTGCAGGTTGACCTCGGGGCAGGGATTCGACGTTAAGGGCGTTATTGCGCCTGGGGGATCTGTGAAAGCAGTCTTGTGACGGCGGGGCCCATCGCCTCAACCACCAGAAGAACTCCGGCGGCATTTGGGTGCAAACCGTCAGGCTGCATATACTGTGCCATGACCGTATTCAGGTCGTTGCGCGTCGTTAATCCAGCCAGAAAATCGGGGAACAGGGCCGTGTCATGGGACTGGGCCAGGGCCGGATAAATCGCATTGAACGCGTCGCGATAGGCGGGGCCATAGTTTCCGGTGGCCTGTTGCCCAACCAGCAGGACAGGCAGGTTCAGCCCTCCGATCTGGGTCAGGATGCTGTCCAGGTTGGCCTTGGCCACGTTGGCGGGGATGCCGCGCAGGATGTCGTTGCCACCAAGGGCAACGATCACCGCATCGACGTCTTCGGTCAGGGACCAGGCCACGCGCGCCGCGCCGCCCGCAGTGGTGTCGCCGGACACACCGGCATTGATCACCTGAACGTCCTGGTCATGGTCACGCAACCAGCCCTGCAATTGCGGCACGAACCCATCCTTGGGCGTCAGGCCATAGCCCTGTGTCAGACTGTCGCCCAAGGCCAAAACCGTGATGGGTTCAGCCAGGGTGGTGACAGTGGTAAAAAGCAGTGCAATGAATGCCTTGAGAAGCTGGCTCATGCCCCCATATCCCTTTGATAGCTTATTGAAAGATCTGACATGCCCGATCCCGTGCTTACCCTTGTTGATACATCCCTGACGCTAAAGGGCAATGCCGGTCCGGTGGATATCCTGCGCGGCATCGACTTGTCGGTCACACGCGGTGAAACGCTGGGGCTGACGGGGCCGTCGGGCTCTGGCAAAAGCTCTCTCCTTATGTTGATGGGCGGGCTGGAGCGCGCCACGGGCGGGCAGGTCACGGTGCTGGATCACGAACTGGGCGCGATGAACGAGGACCAGTTGGCCCGCTTTCGCAGGGATCATATGGGGGTGGTGTTTCAATCTTTCCACCTGATCCCAACCATGACGGCGCTGGAAAATGTCGCAACCCCGCTGGAGCTGGCCGGTGCGCGGGACGCATTCGACCGGGCGGCGACGGAATTGCAGGCGGTCGGGCTGGGCGACCGGATGGACCATTACCCGGCGCAGATGTCTGGCGGCGAACAGCAACGCGTGGCTTTGGCGCGGGCCGCCGCGCCACGGCCGCAGATCCTGTTGGCGGATGAACCAACGGGCAATCTGGACGGCACAACAGGTCAGGCGATAATGGACCTGCTGTTTGGGCTGCGCGACCGGCATGGCGCGACCCTGGTTCTGGTCACCCACGCCCCCGAGCTGGCCGAACGCTGCGACCGTGTCGTGCATTTGACGGATGGGGTCCTGGCATGATCGCCTGGCGGATTGCGCGGCGCGAGCTGCGCGGCGGGCTGGGTGGCTTTCGCATTTTTCTGGCTTGCCTGGTGTTGGGCGTTGCGGCGATTGCCGCTGTCGGCTCGGTCCGGGCGGGCATTCAGGCCGGGCTCGCGCGCGAAGGGGCGGCCATTCTGGGCGGGGATGCCTCGGTCTCATTGACCTATCGTTTTGCCAGTGACGATGAACGTGCGGTGCTGGATCGCGTGGCATCTGTGGTGTCCGAGGTGGTCGATTTCCGGTCTATGGCCGTGGTTGGCGATGAACGTGGCCTGACGCAGGTCAAGGCCGTCGATGCGGCCTATCCACTGTACGGTGCGGTTGAATTGGAGCCGAACATGCCGCTGGCACAGGCCTTTGACGGTGTGGGCGATACCCCTGGGGCGGTCATGGACCGGCTGCTGGTGGATCGGCTGGGCCTGGCGGTTGGCGATGTCTTCACGCTGGGCGAAAAGCGGTTCGTTCTGGGCGCGGTGCTGCTGCGCGAACCGGACAACGCAACCGGCGGCTTTGGCTTGGGGCCGCGCACGATGCTGCGCCGGGTGGACCTTGAGGGGTCGGGCCTGTTGGCGCCGGGCACCTTGTTTGACACGGAATACCGGCTGCGGCTGCCTGAGGGCACGGACCTTGCGGTGGCCGAAGCCGCAGTGATGAAAACGCTGGAGGGGGCCGGCCCGCGTTGGCGGGATGCGCGTGATGGCGCGCCCGGCGTGCGAAAATTTGTCGACCGCATGGGGGCGTTTCTGGTGCTTGTCGGTCTGGCCGGACTTGCCGTGGGTGGCGTCGGCATTTCCGCCGCAGTGCGCGCCTATCTGGACCGGAAAACGGAAACCATCGCCGTTCTGAAAACCTTGGGCGCGCCCTCGCGCACGATCTTTGCGATATACCTGATCCAGATCGGCGCGTTGACGCTGGTCGGCCTGGTTCTGGGGCTTGCTCTGGGGGCCGTGTTGCCGCTAATTTTCGCCCCGGTGATCGAAGCGGCCTTGCCAATTCCTGCCGATCTGTCGATCCACCCGCGTCCCTTGGCCGAGGCAGCGCTGTACGGAGCCCTGGCGGCGCTTTTGTTCACGTTGTGGCCTCTGGCGCAGGCTGAACAGGTGCGGGCCGCAGCGCTGTTTCGCGATGCGGCTTTGGGGCGGCGGCGCTGGCCGCGCTGGCCCTGGGTGCTGGCGACCGGTGCGGTGCTGGCCGCTCTGATCGGCAGCGCCGCGATGCTGTCGGGCGTGGCTATGTTGACGCTGTGGGCGGCCTTTGGGGTTTTTGCCGCGTTCATCGTCCTGCTGTTGGCCGGAGGGCTGGTACGGCGCGCGGCGCGTTGGCTGGCCCGGCGTCCCATGATGCGGGGACGGCCCGTATTGCGTGGTGCCTTTGCTTCGGTCGGAGGGCCGGGGGGCGAGGCAGGGTCTGTGGTTCTGTCACTGGGTCTGGGCCTGTCGGTTCTGGCCGCCGTGGGGCAGATCGACAACAACCTGCGCGGGGCGATTTCGCGTGAATTGCCCGGCGTTGCGCCAAGTTTCTTTGTGGTCGATATCCAGCCCGATCAGATCGGTGATGTGATGGCCCGGCTTGAGGGTGACGCGGGCGTCGACCGGATCGACCAGGCCCCAATGCTGCGCGGGGTGATCACCCAGATCAACGACCGCCCGGCCATTGAGGTCGCGGGCGATCACTGGGTTGTTCGCGGCGACCGGGGGCTGACCTATGCCGCCGAGAAACCGCAACGCACCAAGATTGTTGAGGGCGCTTGGTGGCCGGAGGACTACACCGGTCCGCCCCAGATCAGTTTCGCCGCCGAAGAGGCCTCCGAAATGGGCCTGTCGCTTGGCGATACCCTGACCATGAACATCCTGGGGCGCGATATTATCGGCGAAATCACCAGCTTTCGCGATGTTGATTTCAGCTCGGCTGGCATGGGGTTTGTGCTGTCGATGAACCCCGCCGCCTTGGCCGGTGCGCCGCACACGTTCATTGCCACGATCTATGCGGAACAATCGTCAGAGGCGGCGATTTTACGCGATCTTTCAAACCGTTGGCCGAATATCACGGTGATTTCGGTGCGCGATGCCATTGGCCGGGTGACCGGCTTGATGGGGTCCATCGCGGCGGCGATCACCTATGGGGCGATGGCGTCGCTGGCCACCGGGTTCGTTGTGTTGATCGGGGCGGCCGCAGCGGGTGAACGCGCCCGCACCTGGGAGGCCGCCGTGCTGAAAACTCTGGGCGCATCCCGCGCATCCGTGCTGGCAAATTTCGCGCTGCGCAGTGCCATTCTGGGCGCGGCGGCGGGGCTGGTCGCGGTGTTTGCGGGCGGTTTGGCAGGCTGGGCCGTCACCCATTTCGTGATGGAGGGCACGTTCGTGTTTGAGCCCATCAGCGCGATGGCGATTGTCACCGGCGGCGTGGTGGTGACGGTGCTGGCCGGGCTGGCGTTCGCCTGGCGCCCGCTGGCGGCACGGCCTGCGCAGGTGTTGCGCGCGCGCGAGTAGGCCTGAGGCCAAAACGCAAAAGGCCCCGCCATTGGCAGGGCCTTTAGTGTCTGTCAGGCGGCGCTTACAGCGTGCGCTGGACCATCAGTTTCTTGATCTCGCCAATTGCCTTGGCCGGGTTCAACCCTTTGGGGCAGGTCTTGGCGCAGTTCATGATCGTGTGGCAGCGGTACAGTTTGTACGGATCTTCCAGATCATCCAGACGTTCGCCGGTGGCCTCATCGCGCGAATCAATGATCCAGCGATAGGCGTGCAGCAACGCGGCCGGGCCGAGGTAGCGGTCGCCATTCCACCAATAGGACGGGCACGAGGTCGAGCAGGACGCGCACATGACGCATTCATACAGCCCGTCGAGTTTCTTGCGATCCTCAATCGACTGTTTCCATTCCTTGGCAGGCGCGTTGGTCTTGGTTTCCAGCCAGGGCATGATCGAGGCATGCTGCGCATAGAAGTGGGTCAGATCGGGGATCAGATCCTTGACCACAGGCATGTGGGGCAGGGGGTAGATCTTCACGTCGCCCTTGATTTCATCCATGCCAAAGATACAGGCAAGCGTGTTCTGCCCATCGATGTTCATGGCGCAGGAGCCACAGATGCCCTCGCGGCACGACCGGCGGAAGGTCAGGGTCGGGTCGATTTCATTCTTGATCTTGATCAGCGCGTCCAGAACCATCGGACCACAGCTGTCCATATCCAGGAAATAGGTGTCGACCCGCGGGTTTTCGCCATCATCTGGCGTCCAGCGATAGATCGTGAACTTGCGCACGTTCTTGGCACCGTCCGGCTTGGGCCAGGTTTTGCCAGTGCGAATGGTCGAATTCTTGGGGAGTGTCAGTTGTACCATTCGTCAAACCTCGTGTTTGGAATTAGATGAGAATTTCCGCATGTTCAGGATGTCCGTCAGGTTCATTCCAAACCGTGCAAGAAGTTCTGGATCGGCAGCGTCGGCAACAAATTTCAGTTGCGTGTCTGTATATCGGTCCAGATAGGAGTGCGTCAGATATTTTTCGGGCGTAAAGGACTGGTGCGTTTCGCGATTCGACCCGCCCATGAGTTTGCCCAGAAGCCCGCCCTTTCCGCGTGAAATCTTCCGCGTTGGATACAGGAAAGCATTCTTGCCGCGTACAAGCCCAAGCGACTTGGCAGTACGCGAGATCTCGCCCTCAGGGTCTTTCAAGCAATCTTCATAGACCAAGACTTCTGTTGTGATTGACTGTGGAGGCAGGTTGGTCAGGTTGGCATACAGATCGTTCCAATATGCCACCGGGTTGGCGAACCGGTAGGTGGCAGCGGAGCTCGGATCGGTATCATAGATTGAGATCGGGGAGGTCAGGAAGGTGCCCCAATTGCGCGAGCTATCGATGTTGCGGTCGACTTCGATACGGTAGTCGAACAGTGAGGTCAGGAAGGCGAAAGGGTTCTTGGCCACAACGACCATCGGAATATCTTGACAATCGTCCCGGTAGGGCCGGGCGATAGGCGCATGTTTCCAGCCATGCGCCCCGCCATCGACGACACACAGGTAATTCCGTTCCAACAAAAACTGAACGAAATTGGTGCCTGAGCGGAACGCTCCAACAACGGCAATCTGTGGCCCGGTATGTTTAGAGGGTCGCGACATGCCAGTCTCAGAAAGTCCGTGCCTTGGGCGCGATCTTCTTCGGCTCGATGCCACCCTCGGCGGGGGTGGTCAGCGGGTCGACTACGACGGGGCGATAGGTCAGGTCGACCTTGTTGCCCTCGACGCGGCTGATCGTGTGCACACGCCATTTCTTGTCGTCGCGCGCGGTGAAATCTTCATGCGCGTGGGCGCCACGGCTTTCTTTGCGCGCTTCGGCACCATGGATCGTGGCCAAAGCGTTGGGCATCAGGTTGGTCAGCTCCAGCGTCTCCATCAGGTCGCTGTTCCAGACCAGTGACCGATCGGTGACCTTCAGGTCGTCCATCTTTCCGGCGATGGCGGTCATTTTTTCGACGCCTTCGGCCAGCGTTTTTGAGGTGCGGAAGACGGCGGCGTCGGCCTGCATGGTCTTTTGCATTTCAAGGCGCAGATCGGCGGTGGTGGTGCCCCCATCCGCATTGCGCAGCCCGTCAAAGCGGTCAAATGCCGCGTCGACAGACGTCTGGTTCAGCATCGGGTTCGGCGTATCGGCGTCGACCACCTGACCAGCGCGGATCGCAGCGGCGCGGCCAAAGACCACCAGGTCGATCAGCGAATTCGAGCCCAGACGGTTCGCGCCATGCACCGAGGCACAGCCCGCTTCGCCCACGGCCATCAGGCCGGGCACAACTGCGTTCGGATCCTTGGCGGTCGGGTTCAGGACCTCACCAAAGTAGTTCGTGGGAATACCGCCCATGTTGTAATGCACCGTCGGGATGACCGGGATCGGTTCCTTGGTCACGTCAACACCGGCAAAGATCTTGGCGCTTTCCGAAATGCCCGGCAGGCGTTCGGCCAGGGCTTCGGGCGGCAGGTGGTTGAGGTTCAGGAAGATGTGGTCGCTTTCGGCGCCCACCCCGCGGCCTTCGCGGATTTCCATCGTCATCGACCGTGAAACATAGTCTCGCGGCGCCAGGTCCTTATACTGGGGCGCGTAGCGCTCCATGAACCGTTCGCCTTCGGAGTTGGTCAGGTATCCGCCTTCGCCCCGTGCGCCTTCGGTGATCAAACAGCCGGAGCCGTAGATGCCGGTCGGGTGGAACTGCACGAATTCCATATCCTGCAACGCCAGGCCTGCACGCGCGACCATGCCGCCACCGTCGCCGGTGCAGGTATGGGCCGAGGTGGCGCTGAAGTAAGCGCGCCCGTAACCGCCGGTGGCCAGCACCACGGTTTTGGCGTTGAACACGTGCATCGTGCCGTCGTCCAGTTTCCAGCAGACAACACCCTGACAGACGCCGTCGTCCGACATGATAAGGTCGATGGCGAAATATTCGATGTAGAATTCAGCGTTGTTCTTCAGCGACTGGCCATAGAGCGTGTGCAGAATGGCGTGGCCGGTGCGGTCGGCAGCAGCACAGGTGCGCTGTACGGCGGGGCCTTCGCCGAATTCGGTGGTGTGGCCGCCGAACGGACGCTGGTAAATCTTGCCTTCTTCGGTGCGCGAGAAGGGCACACCATAGTGTTCCAGCTCGTAAACCGCCTTGGGCGCTTCGCGGGCCAGGTATTCCATCGCATCCGTGTCGCCCAGCCAATCGCTGCCCTTCACGGTGTCATACATGTGCCATTGCCAGTGGTCAGGGCCCATGTTGGACAGAGAGGCGGCGATGCCACCCTGCGCGGCAACCGTGTGCGAGCGCGTCGGGAAAACCTTAGTCACACAAGCCGTGCGCAGGCCCTGTTCGGCCATGCCCAAAGTGGCACGCAGGCCCGCGCCACCGGCGCCGACCACAACCACGTCATATTCGTGGGTTTCGTATTCGTAAGCAGTCATGTTCCGGTCCCCTTACGCGGTAAACGCGATTTTCAGGATGGCGAAGACGCCGGTCAGTGCGAAAAGCGAGCACAGCAGGCGGATGGTGATCATCAGGACCAGTTCGGTCCGGCCATGGGCGTAATCCTCGATCACCACTTGCAGACCCTGGAACAGGTGCAGGATGGCGGTCAGGATGAAGGCAATGGCGATGATCGCGTTGACGGGGTGGGAATAGGCCGCGCGCACCTCTTCATAGCCTGAGCCCAGGTTATAGGCGAAGGGGAAGATGAACAGCGGGGTCAGCACCACCAGCGCGATGGCGCTGAGGCGTTGTTCCCAGAAATGCGTGGTGCCGGTCTTGGCTGCGCCCAGGCCGTGCACGCGCGAATGGTCGGTCTTGAAAGGCATGTGACCCTCCTTACGCCAGGATGATGGTGATAAGAGACAGGACTGCGGCGGTGATCAGCGCGGCAATGCCGGACCGTTTCACGCGACGTTGCCCCAGGCCGGACCCGGTATCCCAGACCAGGTGACGCACACCGGAACAGAAGTGGTACCAAATGGCCAGAAGCGAGACGAACATAATGATGTCGCCGATCCACGAGGTCATGACCCAGTTGGCGGTCGCAAAGTATTCTTCGGACGTTGCTGCCGCCAGGAACCACCAGACGATCAGCATCGCCGTGATCGACATGCCGACACCGGTGATCCGGTGCGTGATCGACATGATACCGTTCAATGGCATGCGATAGATGGATAGGTGGGGTGACAGCGGGCGATTGCCCCGGTTCACGTCGGCCATAATAGCCCCCTTCTCTGTCTGTTTCGACTTTGTCCCAAGGAATACCGGTTTTTGGCGCAGAGTCACGCCAGAACAGTCGGGTTTTTCGGTGAATTTGCGCTAATAAAGCAGGTTTTGCCTTTATGTGATCACAGTGCTGCGAAATGTGATCACAGATTGCGTGTTTGCTGAACTTAACGTGTTTTGCATCCAATCATGGGCGTATCCCGTCCCGCAAGCAGGGCAGACCGGAAATCCTCAGTCCGCCAAACGGCCCAGATGGGCGGCAAATTCGGTGCAAAAGATGATTTCTTTCGGGCCAGGATCATAAAAGGCGTTCACTTCGCCGCAGGGAATGACCGAGACGACCAGTTTCTCGGGCAGCACTATGGCGTTGTTCAGCCGGGCGACCTCGGCTTTCACGAATTGCACAAGATGGGTGTCTTCGCGCAGCACCCAATCCATTTGGATCGAGGTGCCCGGCGCGTCTTGCGCCAGCTTGTCCAGCACGCCGCTCCAGGATCGGTTGGCCAGTTCGAATTCATCCTCGCAGGTGGCGGCGCGGGCCTCAGGCAGGCCAAGTTCCAGTGCCAAATCCTCGCGTTCATCGGGCTTTGCGCCATAGAACAGACAGACCAAGTTGAAATAGCGTTGCCGCCCGGTGCCATGCACATCCCATTCCGCCAGCTCATAACCGCGCGCCGCGTCGCGTTCTGCATCGGTGGAATAGGCGGCGGCCGCGTCATAGGCCAGCCGGATCGCGTTGTTTTCATCATGCAGACGGTTCATCAGAATGACGCTGAAGGTGTCGGCGGCGAATTCCTCGGGCCCGAACACGGGCAGTTCCAGGATGTCGATCACTGCGTGGCCCAGTTCGTGATACAGTGTTTCGATCACATTGCTTTCGATGAACCGCTGGCGTTGGCTGACGACGGGCTGGGTTGCCGTCGCCACCTGGGGCTCGTCCGGGACAAAGGTGACGGTGGGCGGGGGCAGGTCTTCGGTCGGTGGGGTCGAGGTATTGCCGTCCTCCTTTGCAAGGGCAGGAAGGGCAATACCAAGAGCGGCAACGAGCGTGATGAAAGACCTGATAAACATGTCTTATCAGGTGGGCATAAGGGCCCAGTAGTCAAGATCAAGCATGACCTCGGGGCGGTATTTTCCGTCTTCCCCACGCAGTGCGAATTCAGGTGCGCCATGTTTGACCGCGACCAGTCGCAGGCGGATTGCGCCCACGCCCGGCGCGGATGTTTCCGCCTTGTCCAGAACCTCGCTCCAGGCGCGGATCGTGTCGCCGGCGAAACAGGGGTTCGCATGCGCCCCCGCATTCAGCCCGACGATCATCTGCGCGTTCGCCAGCCCGTTGAAGGACAGAGCGCGCGCCATGGAAATCACGTGACCACCATAGATCAGCTGTTTGCCATCGGGGCGGTTGGTGGCGTCAAAATGCACCTTGGCGGTGTTCTGCCACAGGCGCGTGGCCAGCATGTGTTCGGCCTCATCCACGGTGACACCATCGACATGGTCGATCTTTTCGCCGACCTCATAGTCGCCCCAGCGGTGGCGTTCGCCCGCAAGCGTGAAATCATAGCGGCCGAAGTCCAGCCCCTCAGGGATCACCAGATCGCTGGCGGCCAGCGTCGGTTTCAACTCGGGGATCAGCGTGTCTGGCGCATCGGCGTCCAGATCGCGTTTCTTCACCATGACCCAGCGGATGTAGTCCAGCACCTCATCACCGTGCTGGTTCAGCCCCTTGGTGCGCACCCAAACCACGCCGGACTTGCCGTTAGAATTCTGTTTCAGACCGATCACTTGGCTGGTCGACCGCAGCGTGTCGCCCGGATAAACCGGTTTCAGCCAGCGCCCTTCGCCATAGCCCAGGTTAGCGACCGCGTTCAACGATACGTCCGGCACGGTTTTGCCAAACACCACATGGAAGGTGGCCAGATCGTCGATGGGTGACCCCTCCAGCCCACTGTCGCGCGCGAATTCATCCGAGGAATACAGCGCATGGCGCGCCGGATACAGCGCGTGATACATGGCGCGTTCGCCGCCCGACACGGTGCGCGGCACGGCGTGGGTGATCACCTCGCCAATGCGATAGTCTTCGAAAAAGCGACCGGTGTTCGTCTTGGCGGTTTGGGGGGCCATTACTGTGCTCCTAGTTTCATGTCGGGGGTATAGGTGCCGGGGGCATTTTTGGTGACCGCCTGGGCGCAGCGCATCACGCCCGCCACCTGGTCAAACGCATAAGAGGGGTCGCCATGCAGCGCCCAGCCCTTGTTCAGCGCCTCGGTCACCTTGTGGCAAAAGGCGGATGTGTCTTCTTCGGTCAGCAGGCGATACAGTTTCATCCGTAGGTCCCCAGGAAAGGGTGATAGCCCAGCAAATAGTGCAAAAAGGCGATGATGGCATAAAGCACGAGCGTGACGACGCCCAGCTTGATGTCCTTGGAAAACGGGCCGCGGTCCGGGCGCTGCCAGGGGCCGGTTGCGCGGTTGATCACGATGATTTCCAGCACAGCCCAGATCGCCAGGGATGCGAACAGAACAACCGAGATCAGGTCGCCATTCACCAACAGGTGCGAGGCGGCCCAGACCAGCATGCCCATCAGCATGGGATGGCGGATTTTCGTTTTCGTCACGCCGGACGCGTCGCCCGCGCCGAACAGAAAGATCGACACAAGCATGGTCAGGTTGACCAGATGGCCCATGCCGGGCAGGGGCGTGTAGACGGGGATGAACTCCGCGCCGCGCACGCCGATGATCATCGCCAGCAACCCGGAAAAGATGATCAGGGCGGACAGGCCTTTGGCCTTTTGTCCCATGCTTTCATGGGCGCCGGGCAAGATGCGTTTCCAGAAATGCCCGGCGTACCAGAGCGCGATACCGATAAGTGTCAGGGTCATGTCAGCCCTCCAAAGCTGCAATGGCCTCCGCTTTGGACAGCAGGGCCTTTGCGGTCACGATATGCAGGTTCTCGACAATTTTACCATCAACAACTGCAACGCCCTGACCAGCAGCCCCCGCAGCGTCAAAGGCTTCGATCTGACGCTGGGCCAGGTCGATTTCGGCCTCGGATGGTGCAAAGGCGGCGTTGGCCACGGCCAACTGGGCGGGGTGGATCAACGTCTTGCCGTCCATGCCCATGTCGCGGCCCTGATCGCATTCGGCTTTCAGCCCGTCGTCATCCTTGAAGGCATTATAGACACCGTCGATGATGGTCACGCCATGGGCTTTTGCGGCCAGAAGGCACAGGTGCAACCCTCCCATCATTGGCAGGCGGTCGGCGCGAAACCGGGTGTTCAGTTCTTTGGCCAGGTCATTGGTGCCCATGACAAAGCCCTTCAGGCGCGGGTGCGCGGCGATTTCGGCGGCGTTCAACATGCCAAGCGGGGTTTCCATCATGGCCCACAGATCGACATCGGGGATCAGCGCGGCCAATTCGTCCAGTTGCGCGGCGCTGTCGACTTTTGGCATCAGGATCGCATCAATATCGGCGCCCACGAAGGCGGCGACATCGTCTTTGCCCCATGTGGTGTCAAAGCCGTTGATGCGTACGATCTTGGCGCGCGGCCCGTATCCGCCCTTGTCCAGCTCGGCCTTCAGAATGGCGCGGGCTTCGATTTTTGCATCCGGCGCGACGGCGTCTTCGAGGTCGAAAATGATCGCATCGGCGGCCAACCCGCGCGCTTTTTCCAAGGCACGGTCTTTTGAACCGGGGATATACAGCACGGAGCGGTAGGGGCGCAGGGTCTGGGTCATTGATTCTTCCTCTGAGCAATATTGTTGCGCAAATGATCATAGGGGCGCATGAATCCGCAAGAGCAAAATCGCCGCAGCGCAGAAATTTTTCCACTCACTTCGCGGGTTCACCAACCTGCACGTCTTGGCGAACGCTGCATTAACCAGTTCTTTGCGCCCGACACCGCAGGATTTCCGTGCATGTCGAGTGACGGGAGGGCCCGCGGATGGCCGCCGTTTGAGAAACGGGAAGAGGCTCGGCGCCTGGAACGGAAGGGGCTGTTTGTCGCCGGGAAACCGGACGGCCCGGCTGACACCTCCAATATGAAAGGGAAGACCCATGAAACAGCACATGCTTGCTTTGGGACTTGGAATTGGTGCGATCCTGATCACGGCGGGGCAGGGGTTTGCCCAGTCGCAAAACTGTGCCGAACGCGCCGCGGTCCTGGACCGTCTGGCCAACAACTATGGTGAAACGCGTCAGTCGATCGGGTTGGCGGCGAACAACCAGGTGGTCGAGGTGTTCGCGAGCCAGGAAACCGGCACCTGGACGATCACAGTCACCTTGCCGTCGGGGCTGACCTGCCTTGTGGCCGCCGGACAGGCGTTTGAGACTGTGGATGAGGCGCTGACCCCGGCCATGCTGGGGGACCCGGTCTGAGGCCGCCGCCGTCCTTGAACGATTTCAGGGTCAGGTCAGCGCGTCAAAGATCAGTTTGATCCCGGTCACGGTCAGCAACATATAGGTCAGCGCGAAATAGGTGCGATCGGAAAACATCCGATGCGCCCAGACGCCCAGCCAGACACCAAAAACGGCGAAGGGGATCAGGAATAGATCCGCTTTCGCCGTTTGCCATGTGAAAATGCCCAGAAATGCATAGGGCATGAATTTAAAGAGGTTGATGGCCCAAAAGGTGACCACAGTGGTGGCCTGATAGGTGGTTTTGTCCAACCCGCGCGACAGCAGGAAAACGGCGGCAGGGGGGCCACCCGCGTGGCTGATGAAACTGGTCAGCCCGGCGACCGCCCCGGCCACGCGCCCGCCTGTGCGTGACATACGCCGCCCAGACGGGCGATACAGCTGTAGTTTGATCGCGCCCTGAAAGGCGACAAAACCCAGGGCAACCAGCCCGATCAGCACGCGAAACACATCGGGGTTCACGGCACGATAAACCAGCGCGCCCAGGATCACGCCCGGGATTGACCCCAGCACCAGCGCCCAGGCCGACGGGCCATCCCATTTCTTCCAATACGGTTTCAGCGCGGTCACATCCATCAGCATGAGCAGGGGCAACATCAGCCCGACCGCCGCACCCGGTTCCAGAATCAGCGCCAGCAATGGCGTTGCCGCAAAGGCTGCACCAGAGCCGAACCCGCCCTTTGAAACCCCCGCAAAGATCACCGCCGGGATCGCAAACAGAAAGAATGTCAGGTCCAGAACCTCGGGCATATTTCCCTCAAATCGTCGCGTTTCTTGCGCTTTAGCGCTATCGCCCAATAGGCACGGATACAAGGTCAGGTTAACGCCGCAGTGCAGCGCCCTTGCTTATAAGACCCATTCGGACTAGGCGTTCTGGCGAAATTCAACTGATCGGAGATCGAACTCATGGCCAGACCCAAAATCGCCCTAATCGGCAGCGGCATGATCGGCGGCACCCTTGCACACCTCGCAGCACTGAAAGAACTGGGCGATATCGTCCTGTTCGACATTGCCGACGGCATCCCGCAGGGCAAGGCGCTGGATATCGCGGAATCGGGCCCCGTCGAAGGCTTTGACGCCGACATGTCGGGCACCACAGATTATGCCGATATCGCGGGCGCCGACGTCTGCATCGTTACCGCCGGTGTGGCCCGCAAGCCGGGCATGAGCCGCGATGACCTGCTGGGCATCAACCTGAAGGTCATGAAATCGGTCGGCGAAGGCATCAAGGCCAACGCTCCGAACGCCTTCGTGATCTGCATCACCAACCCGCTGGACGCCATGGTTTGGGCGCTGCGCGAATTCTCGGGCCTGCCGCACGAAAAAGTTGTCGGCATGGCCGGCGTTCTGGACGCCGGTCGTTTCCGTCACTTCCTGTCGGAAGAATTCGGCGTGTCCATGCGCGACGTCTCGGCGTTCGTTCTGGGTGGCCACGGCGACACGATGGTGCCGCTGGCCCGCTATTCGACCGTTGGTGGCATTCCGCTGCCCGATCTGGTCGACATGGGGTGGACCACGCAGGAAAAGCTGGATGCAATCATCCAGCGCACCCGTGATGGTGGCGCTGAAATCGTTGGCCTGCTGAAAACCGGCTCGGCCTATTACGCGCCGGCGTCTTCGGCGATCGAAATGGCCGAAGCGTTCCTGAAAGACCAGAAGCGCGTTCTGCCCTGTGCCGCCTATGTGGACGGCGCGCTGGGCCTGAAGGGCATGTATGTTGGCGTTCCGACCGTGATCGGCGCCGGTGGCATCGAACGTGTGATCGACATCAAGATGACCAAGGACGAACAAGCCATGTTCGACAAATCTGTCGACGCGGTAAAAGGGCTGGTTGCGGCCTGTAAGGCCATCGACCCGTCGCTGTCCTGATCTGACACAATACAATGTGCCCCCCGGCCTGTGTCGGGGGGCATTTACAGCTCAGGCCCGATCTGGGCCTCGTCGAAAGAAGTGGCCTCGCGGTCGCGTAGGGCCGCGTCGAAGCCTTCGACGCTGAGATCGACCGACACCCCCATTTTGGAAATCATTGGCATAGGGTCGAATTCCTGTTCGACCACAAGCCCGCGCGCAGTTTTTCCAGCCGGGGGGGCATCAAGCGCCTGTGTGCCCGCCGCCATGCGCGTCAGCTCTCGGCCATAAGGTCCCGCATCAGAACATCACCATCGCGGATGTATTCGTCGGTGTCGATATGGTCAACCAATCCACGGTGCAGTCGGCATAGGCCTTGTGGGCGTTTCGCATCTGGCGTGTGATGTGGCGGGGGACGCGGTGGCCATCGGGGCTGGCGGCCCAATACGCGTCGTCGGTGACTGTCACGTGGCAGCCCGGCAAGTCCTTTAACAGGGCTTCAGCTTCGGGGTCGGGGGTGTCGAGGAAGATAAACACTTCCTGCGCTCCCAGCCCCAAGTGATAGGCGGCAAAGGCAAGACCCAACTGGGCCGGTTCATTGACTGTCGCCACGACGTCTCAACGGGGTTCTTTCATGTCTCTGACCCTTCCGTTTTGGGGTATCGTAAGTGTCGGGGATACGGGTTTCATGTCACATAGGCCCCGGAATTGGTCCCGGAACTGGCCGCGGACCAAACCACGGGTCAATGCGGTTGGTGCGAGAGATTTGCGACCAGCCGTTGCAGTTCATCCTCGTGCTGTTCATCGACTCCGTGCGCGGACAGGTCTGCGTGAACACCGGGCGCATGGGTTCGGATGGCACCCGCCAGATCCAGGGGCATGTCGGTGAGCGCACCGGCATTGCTTAACAGAGCAGACTGCACGATCGACAGGCGGAACATTTCGTCGTGCAGGGCCAGTGTTTCGGCCAAAATATCATCGGCGGCCAGAATGCGCGTGATGGCCCGGCGGCGGGCACCATTCAACAAGGCCCCTAAGGCGCCGGGCTGGGCGGCGTATCGCAATGTTTTCAACGCCCAATGGCGCGGGGTTAGCCCGTCAAAATGCAGAATGCGCGCGCCTTTTGCCGTGGTGTGGGGCAGGGTTGCCCCGCCTTCGCCCTGTTTCACCTTGTGAATGGCCAAAAACCCCTCGGATGAGGTGCGCGCCAGGGGTTTGCCGCCGCAATGCCCGCCAAGGCCCGCCGACAGGAACGATGCGGTTGGGCCATAGATGTCCTCTGGGCGCGGAGCCGCTTGCAAGGGCGCACGAAAGGCCCCGTCAAACAGGCCCGGTGCGGGCGCGGTCCAGCACCGTTCCAGGTTCGGAATGCTCAGCCAGTCCGCCGTTGACGGCAGGTCTGTGGCCACCCCATACGGCGCCCACAGGAATTCATCGGCATCTGCGTGCAACAGCCAATCGGTGCGGCCACTGTGCATCACCAGGTTTGCGTTCAGGGTCTGACGTTTGGTCTGTAACCCGGGCCGTGGCCTGCCGGAAAGGTGCCTCCAATGATCGGCGTCACACCGGATGACATCCACCCCTTTGATCCGGCCCAGAACATCCGCCACAGGGTCGTCGGGGTCGTCAAAGAACAGGTGTACCGTCTGGGCCCCGACAGCCAGGTGATGGCAGGCAAAGGCCAGAACCAGCGGCAGCGGTTCGCGCACGGTGGCGACGACAGACCAGGTTGGGGCGGGTCGCGTTGGGGCTGGGCTGGGTGGCATGGGATCTCGGAACAATTGAATTGCAACGACCCTACTGCGCGCGGCGTCCAAGGCCAAGGAGGTGCTGGCACACAGCCCGTCCCGGGTATGGCGGTCTTGTGCGGGTCAACGGGCCAAGGCGCGCGCGCAGGGCAAACGGGCGAATCAACTGGAAATACATTTTGTGATCACAGTTTTTGAAAGTGTGATCACAAAATGCGAGAAAATGCGCCGAAAACTCATTTTCCCTGAAAAAACCTTTTATTCATGGAATCGGTTTGTGCATGGTGCCACGAAACCAACTGGACAGGATGATCTCGTGAATATCCATGAATACCAGGCGAAGGCCCTTCTGAAATCCTACGGCGCCCCCGTTTCCGACGGTCGTGTCGTACTGAAAGCCGAAGATGCCAAGACCGCCGCAGGAGAAATGGACGGCCCGTTGTGGGTTGTCAAAGCGCAAATCCACGCTGGTGGCCGCGGCAAGGGGTCTTTCAAAGAAGCCGATGCTGGCGACAAAGGCGGTGTTCGTCTGACCAAGTCGGTGGAAGAAGCCGCCGAAGAAGCCAAGAAGATGCTGGGCCGCACATTGGTCACGCACCAGACCGGCCCCGCTGGCAAGCAGGTCAACCGCATCTATATCGAAGATGGTTCGGGCATTGAACGCGAGCTGTATCTGGCTCTGCTGGTTGATCGTCAAACTTCGCGCATCTCGTTCGTCTGTTCGACCGAAGGTGGCATGGACATCGAAGAGGTTGCAGCCGCGACCCCCGAAAAGATCCTGTCTTTCTCTGTTGATCCCGCTACGGGCTATCAGGGCTTCCACGGTCGCCGCATCGCGTTTTCGCTGGGTCTGAAAGGCGCACAGGTCAAGCAATGCGTGAAACTGATGGGCCAGCTGTACCAAGCCTTTACCGACAAAGACATGGAGATGCTGGAGATCAACCCGCTGATCATCACCGACAGCGGCGACATCAAAGTGCTGGACGCGAAAGTCAGCTTTGACGGCAACGCCATGTATCGCCACCCAGACATCGCCGAGCTGCGCGATGAAACCGAAGAAGACCCCAAAGAGCTGGAAGCGTCGAAATACGACCTGAACTATATCGCTCTGGACGGTGAAATCGGCTGCATGGTGAACGGCGCTGGCCTGGCCATGGCGACGATGGACATCATCAAGCTGTATGGCGCTGAACCCGCCAACTTCCTGGATGTGGGCGGCGGCGCGACCAAAGAAAAGGTCACCGAAGCGTTCAAGATCATCACCTCGGACCCGCAGGTCAAAGGCATCCTGGTCAACATCTTCGGCGGCATCATGCGCTGTGACGTCATCGCCGAAGGCGTGATCGCAGCTGTAAAAGAAGTCGGCTTGCAGGTTCCGCTGGTCGTGCGTCTGGAAGGTACTAACGTGGACGAAGGCAAGGCTATCATCAACAACTCTGACGTTGATGTGATCGCTGCCGACAACCTGTCTGATGGTGCCGAGAAGATCGTGAAAGCTGTGAAGGGTTGATGGTGATGCGGGCACTGTTTGCAGCTCTGTTCTGTCTGGCCTTGGCGGTCCCTGCGCATGCGCAGTCGATGTCGAATGCCACGGCAGCGGATTTGTCGGCACGTGCCTGCATAAATCACCTAATCGGGCAGGATGCGCAAAACGGGTTCATGCAATCCGCAGGCTACAAACTGCGCGGCAGGACTTTCACGCGGAAAGGGTCGACTATGGGTCTCTCGGGGCACAGTGATCGGACCTGGATTCGGTTTGAGCGGGATGGTTGCAGCTATTCCTACAGCGACAATCGCGGGGCGCAGCAAGCGATGCAGGCGTTCGAAAACGCCTTTCGCGCTCAGGGGCTCCGTGAAGTGTCTGTGCAATCGCGGCGCGGTAAGACTGTGGCGTTCCATGTCGGCACCAAACTCTTCAAGATAACGGGCTACACCAGCCACGAGAACAGCTCTTACTACACACACATTTCGGCAAGCAGTCGTTGAACGACCTGCTGTCGCAGAAAATACGAACGGGAAAACAACATGGCTATCCTCGTAGATAAAAATACCAAGGTGATCTGTCAGGGCTTTACCGGCTCGCAGGGCACATTCCACTCGGAACAGGCGATTGCTTACGGCACCAAGATGGTCGGCGGTGTGACGCCGGGCAAAGGTGGCGTTGATCACCTGGGCCTTCCGGTCTTCAACTCGGTGCACGAAGCCAAGCACGTGACCGAAGCCAACGCATCGGTCATCTATGTGCCGCCGCCCTTCGCAGCCGATTCGATCCTTGAGGCGATTGACGCCGAGATGGAGCTGATCATCTGCATCACCGAAGGCATTCCGGTGCTGGACATGATGAAGGTGGCGCGCGCGCTGGACGGGTCGAAATCGCGTCTGATCGGGCCGAACTGCCCTGGTGTCATCACGCCGGATGCCTGCAAGATCGGCATCATGCCGGGCCACATCCATCAGCGCGGCAGCGTCGGTGTCGTGTCGCGCTCGGGCACGCTGACCTATGAGGCCGTGAAACAGACGTCTGACATCGGTCTGGGCCAATCGACCGCCGTCGGTATCGGTGGCGATCCCATCAAAGGCACCGAACACATCGACGTGCTGGACATGTTCCTGGACGATGATGAAACCCAGTCGATCATCATGATTGGCGAAATCGGCGGTTCCGCCGAAGAAGAAGCCGCCGAATTCCTGGCCGAGCAGCGCAAAAAAGGCCGCTGGAAGCCCACCGCCGGTTTCATCGCCGGTCGCACGGCCCCTCCCGGTCGTCGCATGGGTCACGCCGGTGCAATCGTCGCCGGTGGCAAAGGTGGCGCCGAGGATAAGATCGAGGCGATGAAATCCGCTGGCATCGTGGTGGCCGACAGCCCCGCAGGCCTGGGCGAAGCCGTGCTGAAGGCAATCGGTTAACAACTCTCACGCGCGCCCCGCACATGCCGGGCGCGCGTTTTCCAACCTGCTAGGTGACGCCATGAACGACCAAAGCCCCAACGACGTGTTCCACGCCTCGAGCTTCATGCAAGGCCACAATGCCGAGTATCTGGAACAGCTTTATGCGCAATATGCGAATGACCCCAATGCGGTGGACGAGGCCTGGCAGGCCTTTTTTGCCGAGCTGGGCGATGCTGATCTGGACGTAAAAGCCGAGGCCGCTGGCCCCAGCTGGGCGCGCAGTGATTGGCCGCCGGTGCCGTCTGGCGATCTGGTGAACGCGCTGGACGGGCAGTGGCCCGAAGCACCTGTGGAAGAGGTAAAGTCGGCGGGCAAAAAGATTGCTGCCAAGGCCGAGGAAACGGGCGTCAAAGTGTCTGATGACGCGGTCAAACGCGCCGTTCTGGACAGTATTCGCGCGTTGATGATCATCCGCGCCTATCGTATTCGCGGCCATCTGGTCGCCGACCTAGACCCGCTGGGCATGCGCGATGACACGCTGCACCCGGAACTGGACCCGAAGTCCTATGGGTTCGCCGCTGGGGACATGGACCGTCCGATTTTCATCGACAACGTGTTGGGGCTGCAAATCGCGTCGATGCGTCAGATCATCGAGATCGTGAAGCGCACCTATTGCGGCACCTTCGCGCTGCAATACATGCATATTTCCAATCCCGAAGAGGCCGGTTGGCTGAAGGAACGGATCGAAGGGTTTGGCAAGGAAATCCAGTTCACCCGTGAAGGGCGCAAGGCGATCCTGAACAAGCTGGTCGAGGCCGAGGGCTTTGAGAAGTTCCTGCATGTGAAATACATGGGCACCAAGCGCTTTGGTCTGGATGGCGGCGAAAGCTTGATCCCGGCGATGGAGCAGGTGATCAAACGTGGCGGCGCGCTGGGCCTGAAAGAAATCGTCATCGGCATGCCGCACCGCGGCCGCCTGTCGGTGCTGGCCAATGTGATGGCCAAACCGTACCGCGCCATTTTCAACGAATTCCAGGGCGGCAGCTTCAAGCCCGAAGATGTGGATGGTTCGGGCGATGTGAAATACCATCTGGGCGCCAGCTCAGACCGGGAATTTGACCAAAACAAGGTTCACCTGTCGCTGACCGCGAACCCCAGCCACCTGGAGGCCGTGAACCCCGTCGTTCTGGGCAAGGTGCGCGCCAAGCAGGAACAGCTGGGCGACAAAGACCGCGACCAGGTGTTGCCGATCCTGTTGCACGGGGACGCGGCGTTTGCCGGTCAGGGTGTCGTCGCCGAGGGCTTTGGCCTGTCGGGCCTGGTTGGTCACAAGACCGGCGGCACGATGCATATCGTCGTGAACAACCAGATCGGGTTCACCACCGCGCCGCACTTTAGCCGGTCCAGCCCTTATCCCACGGACATCGCGTTGATGGTCGAAGCACCGATTTTCCACGTGAACGGCGATGATCCCGAGGCCGTGGTGCACGCCGCGCGCGTCGCCACCGAATTCCGTCAGAAGTTCCACAAAGACGTGGTCATCGACATCTTCTGCTATCGCCGCTTTGGTCACAACGAGGGCGACGAGCCCATGTTCACCAACCCGATGATGTACAAGAAGATCAAGACCCACAAGACGACGTTGCAGCTGTATACCGAACGTCTGGTCAAGGATGGTCTGATCCCCGAAGGCGAAATCGATGACATGAAGACGGCGTTTCAGGCGCATCTGAATGAGGAATTCGAGGCCGGCAAGGAATACAAACCCAACAAGGCCGATTGGCTGGACGGGCGTTGGTCGCATCTGGATCGTCAGGGCGAAGATTACCAACGCGGCGAAACCGCAATGAAGCCGGAGACGATGGAACAGATCGGCACCGCGCTAACCCGTGCGCCCGAAGGCTTTCCGCTGCATAAGACCGTTGGGCGTCTGTTGGACGCGAAATCGGCGATGTTCGAGACCGGCAAGGGTTTTGACTGGGCGACCGCCGAGGCAATGGCGTTCGGATCGCTGTTGACCGAAGGCTATCCGGTCCGCTTGTCGGGCCAGGATGCGATGCGCGGCACATTCAGCCAGCGGCATTCGGGCTTTATCAACCAGGAAACTGAAGAACGGTATCACCCGCTGAACAACATCCGCGAAGGTCAGGCGCATTACGATGTCATCGACTCGATGCTGTCGGAATACGCGGTGCTGGGCTTTGAATATGGCTATTCGCTGGCCGAACCCAACGCGCTGACCTTGTGGGAGGCGCAGTTTGGCGACTTTGCCAACGGTGCGCAGATCATGTTTGATCAGTTCATTTCGTCGGGCGAAAGCAAATGGCTGCGCATGTCGGGTCTGACGATCCTGCTGCCGCATGGCTATGAAGGGCAGGGGCCGGAACACTCCAGCGCCCGTCTGGAACGCTTCTTGCAGATGTGTGGCGGCGACAACTGGATCGTGGCCAACTGTTCGACGCCTGCGAACTATTTCCACATCCTGCGCCGTCAGCTGCACCGGTCGTTCCGCAAGCCGTTGATCCTGATGACCCCGAAATCGCTGTTGCGTCACAAAATGTGTGTGTCCGAGACCGAGGATTTCACAACCGGCTCCAGCTTTCACCGGGTGCTGTGGGATGATGCCCAAAAGGGCAATTCCGACACGAAACTGGCCAAGGATGACAAGGTCAAGCGCGTGGTGATGTGTTCGGGCAAGGTCTATTATGACCTGCTGGACGAACGCGACGCACGTGACATCGACGATGTTTATCTGCTGCGGGTTGAACAATTCTATCCCTTCCCGGCGCTGTCGCTGGTCAAGGAATTGGAACGCTTCCCGAACGCCGATTACGTCTGGTGTCAGGAAGAACCGAAGAACCAGGGCGCCTGGTCCTTTATGGAACCGAACATCGAATGGGTCCTGTCGCGCATCAAAGCGAAGGTCACCCGTCCCACATATGCCGGTCGTCCGGCCTCGGCCTCTCCGGCCACGGGTCTGGCGAAAGCGCACAAAGCACAACAAGAGGCGCTGGTGAACGACGCGCTGAACATCGAAGGAAAAGACGCATGAGCATCGAAGTACGGGTCCCGACGCTGGGCGAAAGCGTGACCGAGGCGACTGTGGCGACCTGGTTCAAGAAACCGGGCGACGCGGTTGCGGTGGATGAAATGCTCTGCGAGCTGGAGACCGACAAGGTGACGGTCGAAGTGCCGTCGCCTGCCGCAGGTGTGCTGGGGGCAATCGTTGCTGCCGAGGGCGAGACCGTTGGCGTGAACGCGCTGCTGGCAACGCTTGGCGAAGGTGCGGGCGCTGCCCCAGCGGCTGCGCCGACTGAGCCCGCCCCCGCAGCCCAATCCGGCGCATCCATCGACGTGATGGTGCCATCGCTGGGCGAAAGCGTGAGTGAAGCGACCGTGTCGGCCTGGTTCAAAGCCGTGGGCGATACTGTGGCGCAGGACGAAATGTTGTGCGAGCTGGAGACGGACAAGGTGTCGGTCGAGGTTCCGGCCCCCGCCGCCGGTGTATTGGCCGAAATCCTGGCACCTGAGGGCGCGACGGTGGATGCAACCGCGAAACTGGCGGTTCTGTCATCGGGGGGCGCTGTTGCTGCCGCTCCGGCGGCTGCCGCTGCTGCGGCCCCAGCTGCTGTCGCCACGGGTAAAGACGTGGAAGACGCACCGTCCGCCAAGAAAGCCATGGCCGAGGCCGGGTTGAACGCGGCCGACGTCCAGGGCACGGGCCGCGATGGCCGCGTGATGAAGCATGACGTTGCCGCTGCTCTGGCCGCGCCGAAAGCGGCTGGCGCACCCGCCGCTGCCGTTGCGCCGCGCGCGCCTGTGTCAGCCAATGACGCGTCGCGCGAAGAACGTGTCAAGATGACCCGCCTGCGTCAGACCATCGCGCGTCGCCTGAAGGACAGCCAGAACACAGCCGCCATGTTGACCACCTATAACGAGGTGGACATGACCGAGGTCATGGCGCTGCGCAACGAATACAAAGGCGAGTTCGAGAAGAAGCACGGTGTGCGTCTGGGCTTTATGTCCTTCTTCACGAAAGCCTGCTGTCATGCGCTGAAAGAAGTGCCTGAGGTCAACGCCGAAATCGACGGCACCGACATCGTGTACAAGAATTTCGTGCACATGGGTGTTGCCGCCGGCACGCCCACGGGCCTGGTCGTTCCGGTCATCCGGGACGCGGACGCCATGTCCTTTGCCGGTATCGAAAAGGCGATTGCCGAAAAGGGTCGTCGCGCCCGTGATGGCAAGCTGAGCATGGACGAAATGCAGGGCGGCACCTTCACGATTTCGAATGGTGGTGTCTACGGTTCGCTGATGTCCAGCCCCATCCTGAACCCGCCGCAGTCCGGTATTCTGGGCATGCACAAGATCCAGGACCGTCCCATGGCCATCAATGGCCAGGTGGTGATCCGCCCGATGATGTATCTGGCGCTGTCTTATGACCACCGGGTCGTTGACGGCAA
>Ga0209121_10000568_pt1 | contig 38746 bp, 35 predicted proteins | sample Cruoilmetagenom3_FD_187292 | JGI IMG/M metagenome (GOLD analysis project Ga0209121, IMG submission 187292) | Oil polluted marine microbial communities from Coal Oil Point, Santa Barbara, California, USA - Sample 3 (SPAdes) (version 2) | ecosystem: Environmental > Aquatic > Marine > Oil seeps ... | reverse complement strand
GATCGAAGGCCCGGACGATTTTCGCAACCGCCCCTCCGGCTGGCCTGAAACGCGTTACGAACACAAGGCGCGCAACACTTTCAAACACGAAGTCTGGTACTTTAGATTTCGTCGGCGCTGATGCTCGAGCTTGCCGAACATACGCTCGACGCGGTTGCGATCGCGATAGCGGCGATAGTCGGGATGCTCCGGGACCTTACGGTTCGAGCGAGGCGGGATCGCCATCAGCGGCTCGGCTGCGGTGTAATCGGAAGCCTCACCGCCGGTCATGATGAAGCCGACAGGCAGTCCCTGATTGTCACAGCGGGCGTGGATTTTGCTCGTAAATCCGCCGGGTGATCGGCCAAGAGCGTTCGCACAAGCCCTCCTTTTCCGGCCGCTGCCGAGACGTGCCTGTCCTGAGCTTCGCCGAAGGGGCCGCGAACGCTGGTGCTGTCGATCATGTGCTGCCAGTCATCGGTCAGACCCAGATCGACCAGCGTTTGCAGCAAGGTATCCCACACGCCTTGTTCGGCCCAGCGCCGGAACCGAACATAGGCCGAGTTCCCTATGCCATATCGCTCATGCATATCGCGCCAGGGGCAGCCTGCGCGCAGCCCATGCAGCATTCAATTCGGGAAGCGCCGATTATCGCCCGCTGGCCGGGCATGGCGGCCACGCTCAGGCGGCAACAGCGGCCCGATCAGTTCCCACTCCGCATCCGACAAATCTCCACGACCCATGACTGCTCCTCAAGAAACAGTCTTGAATCAGAAGCTGAGTCCTTTGGGAATCCTATTGTCAACACGGCCTAGAGCACGCACCATAATTTGTGCAGGCGCTAAGACGCAGTACCGGGTGCCAATTCGCCGTCTCCGACCGCTATCAGTCCTCAATTCGCGCAACGAGCGTTCCAACCGAATAGACCTGTCCTGCTTCGCCCAACAAGCTTATAGTGCCAGATGCAGGGGCTTCGACTTCCTGCGCGGACTTGTCGCTTTCCATCGTCAATATTGGCTTTCCCTGCTGAACATGATCACCGTCAGCCACCAGCCATTCCGCAAGTGTAACCTCAGTAACCGAAAATCCAAGCTGCGGTAATTTTACGTCTGTACTCATGTTCATCTGTCCTCTTCATTCGCACAAGGCCCGAGCAGCACTCTCGATCTCAGCGGGGCTCCACAGGAATTCGGTTTCGAGTGTTTTTGCGAAGGGCACCGGCGTGTTCTTGGAGCAGACCCGCTTCACGGGTGACACCAAGTCACTAAACAATTCTTCGTGGATGCGGCTTGAAATCTCAGCGCCCACACCGAAGCTCTTCACGGCTTCATGTACAACCACGGCGCGGCGCGTCTTCGCGACAGAGTTGAGGATCGTCTCTTCATCCATTGGTACGATCGTCCGCAGGTCTACAACCTCGGCGGAAATTCCGTCCTTGGCAAGTTTGTCCGCAACAGCGAGTACATCGATCATCGGCCGACCATAACCGATTAGCGAAACGTCAGAGCCGCTTCGTACAATATTGGCCTTGCCCAGCGGCACTTGGTGATCGACAGTTGGGGCCGGGCCCCGGGAGCGCATAAGAATCGTGTTTTCGATGAAGATACACGGATCTTCGTCCATAATGCATGAATGGAGGAGGCCCTTTTGATCCATTGGATTGGACGGGACGACGACCTTCAGGCCAGGTGTGTGCGCAAGCCATGCCTCAAGCATGTCCGAATGTTGACCCCCGGTTCCCGCCCCTGCGCCTGTCATGGTCCGGATCGTGAGCGGAACCGCAGTTCTCCCACCTGACATAAATCGGATCTTCGCGGCATGATTGACGATCTGGTCCATTGCCACGGTGATGAAATTCATCAGCATGATTTCCGCGACGGGCTTTTTCCCCGCGATCGCTGCACCAACTGCTGCTCCGGCGATGGCTTGTTCGGAGATGGGTGTAGAGCGCACGCGAGCATTGCCATATCTGCTGGATAGGCCCTGGGTCGCCTTGAGGATGCCACCCCCTTCGCGGTCTGCGACGTCCTCACCAAAAACGATAACGTCGTCGTCCAGGGACATCGCGTGATCGAGAGCCATCAGAGTCGCCTGAGCCCCGGTGATCTGTTCTGTAGTCATGTCGTTCATGCTGCCACCGATGTTGCGTAAACGTCGTCGTACAATTCAGCTGGCGGCGCTGGACTGGCGGATAGCGCGTATTCCAGCGCGGCCTTCACTGCCTGCGTGGAGGCTGTCTCGATGTCTTCGATCTCCTCTGTCGTGGCAGCGCCGATGTCGATCAGGCGTTGGCGCAAAATGGGGATCGGGTCCCGCTCAATTGCTTTTTCATAAAGATCGCGCGGTATGTACGAACCGCTGTCGCCAAGATTGTGTCCGTTGAAGCGGAATGTCATGGCTTCGATCAAAGTGGGGCCACCGCCGTTACGCGCCCGGTCGATCGCGTCGCGCCCGACTGCCCACATGCTCTCTGCGTCGTTGCCGTCGACACGGATGCCAGGCATGCCATAAGCAGCCGCGCGATCACTGATCCGGTCGACCGGCGTGCTGTTTTCATATGCGGTATGCTCACCGAACAGATTATTCTGGCATACAAAAACTACCGGGAGCTGCCACAGCGAAGCGAGATTGAGCCCTTCATGGAAAGCACCGATATTCGACGCTCCGTCGCCGAACGAGCAGATTGTAACCCTCCGGTCGCGATCCAGCTGCGAAGCCCAGGCCAGCCCGTTAGCGATAGGAATCCCACTGCCGACGATGCCGGTGGTGACCATGACGCCCGAGGCAGGGTGGGAGATATGCATCGGTCCGCCTTTGCCCTTGCACGATCCTTCCGACCGCCCTGCATATTCTGCCCACAGCTCCGGCAGCGGCACGCCTTTAGCCAATTGGTCGTGGAGGCCGCGATAGATAGTTACCCAGTAGTCTTCAGATTGCAGACTGACCGCGATGGCGGAAGGAATTACCTCCTGTCCGCGCGGCGAATAGTAGGGCGCTGCAATCTGACCAGACCGTAGAGCGGAGAGAAAACCATCGTCACAAGCTTTGATCAGCGCGACCTTGCGAAAGATCTCAACCAAGGTTGCGTTATCGGGACCATTGTGCTGCTTGCTCATGTCTTCCATCATCGCTCCTGCTAGCGCGAAAACACGGGCTTTGGCGCACCCGCAGCATAAGGCTGGAACGTCCAAGTACAATCATATCCCGCCTCACCACTGCATAACATCACATATGTATAGCTCTGCTTTTTCAAATGCCGAAAGCCTGCGACTTCGCCGATTCGTAAACCTGCACCGGCGGGACGCCGAAAATATCCTCGATCGTCGAGCAGAGATGACCGACGAGCTTTTCTTTGCGTTCTTGCATGACCTGGGAAATTCCGGCTAGCCCAAGAAACATCTGAGTTACGCCATTCCCTGCCGGAATCGGGGCAATCATCATTGCGCCGCCCGGAGTCACGAGATCGGCCTCAAACGAATAGCCCGTCATCCGCACCCCGTTCAAAGTAGCGAGAGTATCCTTCGTATCCACAAATTCGTTCGTGACTGACGCTTCGGCATTCATCCGGCGAATGATTTTGGCTACCTCTCTGTCTTCGAGCAGGGCGAGCATCGCATAACCCGTTGCAGAGGCTGCGAGCGGCCGGATCGTCCCGACCGGTAGATGGAGTCGCGCGACATTCGCCGCTTGGAGGACGTGAATATATTGAGCATAGAGACCGTTTCTGACCGCAAGCACGACCGCATCCCCCGTCTCCTGACTAAGCTGACGCATGGACTGCAGGATAGCGCCTTCGGTAAGACAGGAAGAATCCACCCAACTGCCCAGCAACGATACGCGAATGGTGCTGACGTAGGTTCGGTCCCGCGGGTCGAAGTGAAGGTAGCCGAGCTTCACCAAACTGCGTAGAAGAACTGAGCTGCTTGATTGCGGATAGCCGAGCTGAGTAGAAATTTCCACGACGTTCGCCGGTCGCTGAACGAAGTCGAAATATTCTAGGATCTGAAGCACACGCCCAGCCGACTTGACGATGTCCTTGCCAATCTCCTGCCTTCGAACGATGGACCAACCGGCGCGTTTTGCTCCGGACTGGCGCGGAAAGCCCAATTGCGAAGACTCAGATTCTGCCTTATCTGCCATTCGTGAATCCTTCGCAATGCTTCAGCAACCGCAACCTCCCCAAGCCGCCCGCAATGGTGTGACATACGCGCTGCAAAAAGCAAATCACATATGTGGTAAGTACTTGACCGTTTGCCTTCCGCGTTGACTTTGGTCGCCAGTTGGAGCGCTTTATATCTTCATCGAATACATAAGAGATGGAGGCACCGATACACTTGCAGCCACATCCTGAACCCCAGACAAGACGAGGCCTAACGCAATGAGCAAAGGAGAAGCCTTTCACGGGGTTACGATCACCGATGAGGGGGCAGTCGCCGTTCTGAGCTTGCAGAACTCAGCGCGCCGCAATGCCATGTCGCTCCAGATGCGAGAGCAATTGATCGAGCGGCTGCGCGACGCCATGTGTTCGAGCCAGTATCGGGCAATCGTCATCACGGGGTCGGATGGGCATTTTTGCGCCGGCGGCGACATGCGTTCGGCGGAGATCGATAACGGACCGGAGCCGCTACGAACCTCTGGCAACGCGCTGCCGTTGCAGGAGATCGTGAGACTGATTGCGACCGGCCCGAAACCAGTTGTGGCGGCAGTCGAGGGTGCCGCTGCAGGTGCAGGATTCTCGCTGGCCGCCGCCTGCGATATCGTCGTCGCTTCCGAAAGCGCGAAATTTTGCGCGTCCTTTTCGAAGGTTGGCCTGATGCCGGATATGGGCATTCTCTGGTCGTTGCCGCGCCGGGTAGGGTCGTCGAAGGCAAATCACATCCTGCTCACAGCGACCAATGTATTAGCGGAGGAAGCGCTGCGCATCGGCCTTGTCGATGAGATCGCCGCCGAAGGCGCTGCTTTGCAAGCAGCGATTGAACGGGCCCAAGCGTTGACGAAGATTGCTCCGCTTTCCTTGGCTGCCACCAAATCCGTCATGAGCCGCTCGCAAGAGCTTGAGGCCGTGCTTGCGGCAGAGCGCCAGATCCAGCCTCTGCTTACACTGTCTGATGATTATCTGGAGGGCCGCTCAGCGTTCATCAACAGGCGCTTGCCGGAGTTCAGCGGCAAATGACAATTCGGCAAGAGAGCAGCCAATCAGACGTCCTTGACGAGTCTCCGGAGCTGATAGCATTTCGGCAAGACGTTCGCGAGTTCCTTCGTCGTCAGATTCCCACCGACATCCGCGAGCGGGTGCGCGCAGGTGCGCCCATAGCAAAGAGCGATCATATCCAGTGGCAGAAGGTGCTCGCCAAGCGCGGATGGCTCGCTCCGAACTGGGACAAGAAATATGGGGGTCCGGGTTGGGACTCGACGCGTCGTTTTGTATTTGACGAAGAATATCATCTGGCCTGCGCGCCAAGGGCGAACTTGATAGGGCTCGATCTCCTTGGACCCGTAATTATAGCATACGGCACCGAAGATCAGAAGCAGCGCTTCCTTCCGCCGATACTCTCATCAGACGAGTGGTGGTGTCAGGGGTTTTCCGAACCAGGAGCGGGCTCTGACCTTGCTGCACTGTCGACCCGAGCAGAGCGCGATGGCGATCATTACGTAATTAGCGGCACCAAGTTGTGGACCAGTTATGCGCATGAAGCCGATTGGATGATTTGCCTGTGCCGCACCTCCCGAGAGGAGAAGAAGCAGGCCGGAATCTCCTTCATACTCGTGCCGGTATCTGATCCGAATATTACGGTCAGCCCGATCCGGACGCTTGCCGGGGTCCACACGGTGAACGAAGTTCAGCTTGACGATGTCCGCGTGCCTGTAAGCTACTTGGTCGGCGCTGAAGGTCAGGCCTGGGAGATCACGCGTTTTCTGCTCGGGCATGAGCGGCTGGTCGGAGCCGGACTCGGTCCGTCAGCCAAGCTAGTCCAGTCGATACGCGATTTGCTACGGCGCAAGTTGCGCGAAGGAGATGAACTCGCGCAGGATCCAAGCTTTCGCGAACGTCTGGCATTCCTCGAACTCGACCTGCTCGTTCTGAAGATGACCGCGAATCGCGTCCTTGCGGATGAACAGGTGGGGCGCGCGCCGGGCCCCGAAGTTTCAATCCTGAAAGTAAAGGGCGCAACGCTGCAGCAGGATCTCACCGAGCTGCTTATGGAAGTTGGAGGTCGCAACGCGCTTGTAGACCCGTCGTCGGCTGCCGTTGATAGCGGCATAGCCTTGGAGGAGCTTTATCTCTCCTATCAATATTTCGACCGCCGCAAAGTTTCGATCTACGGCGGGGCATCCGAGGTCCAGCGCAATATCATTGCCCGCGATCTTCTCCGCGCATAGGCACCGATAATGTTCGTATTAAATGATGAAGAGCGTGCGTTTGCTGACAGTGTCAGCCGATATCTTGATGATCACTACGACTTCGGCCAACGCGCTGCCATCCTAGAAACGGGTCCCTACAGCGAGGAGCATTGGCGCGCATTTGCAGAGCTCGGATGGATCGCCTCGGTTTTCGACGAACATTCAGGTGGTTTCGGCAATGCTGCAGCCTATGTCGGCATCTTGATGGAGCAGTTCGGTCGTCGGCTGGTGGTTGAACCGCTTTTGTCGACTGCAATCATTTGCGGACGCTTGGTAGCGTCAGTCGGCGGTCGCGAAGAACTGGTCGATCGCATAATTGACGGCAATGTTCAGTTCGCGCTCGCGCACGAGGAGCAGGGGGCTCTCGCCGCGACAGTTAAGAGGGGGAACGATGGACTTACCCTTTCGGGCAGCAAACCCGTCGTAACCAATGGAGCTGCTGCAGATTTCTTGTTAGTCACCGCGACTTTCGAGGGCGAGCTGATACTCCTCTTTATTTCGGCAGCAACCGAGGGCGTGGAAATTGAGCCGCTCCGCGGACACGACGGGCACAATCTCGCCAATGTGGTGCTGAACTCGGTCGCGATCTCGCAATCTGACGTCATCGCCACCGGCGAGCAAGCCGAGGATACGGTCGGACTGGCTTTGGACTGGGGAACAGCGGCGCTATGTGTCGAGGCAGTCGGGTCGATGAGCGCGCTGCTGGAAGCAACCCGTAACCATCTCAAGACTCGCGTTCAATACGGTCGTCCGCTTGCCGATTTCCAAGTACTCCAACATCGGCTTGCGGACATGTTTATCCAATTGGAAACGGCGCGTTCAATTGCGTTTGGGGCACTTGATTCACTCGCACAGCCTCCCGCGCGCCGACAGCACCTCGTGTCAGCTGCAAAGATCTACGTTTTCAGGGCCGCGAACTTTGTGGGTAAGCAGGCCGTCCAGCTTCATGGCGGCATGGGCGTGTCTGAGGAGCTTGACGTAGCCCACCACTTCAAACGCCTGACGATGGCCGCACTGCAACTCGGCCATGAACGGCAACATCTCTTCCGGTTCATGGGCTCTCCTATGGCCGATGGAATGGCGCAGCTGCGCCCTGATAAAGGAACCTGACGTGATCAATGACCTAGAAACCATCGAAGCCACTCTATCAGGAAAGGTGCTTCGGCTTGCCCTCAATCGTCCGGACGCTCGCAATGCGATCAACGATCAAGCTAACGAAGAGTTGTCCCAGGTGATGGCGGACGCCACTTACGATGACGATATTCACGCGATTGTACTGACGGGTAATGGAAAAGCCTTCTCGGCCGGGGGCGATATCCACAACATGCAGAGAAAGATCGATGATCCTTCCCTCTTCTATAAATCAATCTTCAGCGCTCGCCGGCTGCTCGTTTCCATACTCGATTGTCCGAAACCCGTGATCTGCCGGGTCAACGGAGACGCGGTAGGGCTCGGCGCCACTGTAGCGCTTTGCTGCGACATCGTCATAGCTAGCGAAACAGCGCGATTTGCTGACCCGCACGTGAATGTGGGTCTTGTTGCGGGCGACGGGGGCTCGTTGATCTGGCCTCACCTGATCGGCCTCGCGCGGGCGAAACGTTTCCTCCTGAGCGGAGATTTCATGTCGGCGCAGGAGGCTGAAGACATCGGACTTATCGCATCATGCGTCGCCGTTGATAAACTGGATGAAGTCACCGACGCATGGGCGGAAAAGTTGAGCCAATCGGCTTTGAATGCTGTCATGGGTACGAAGATCACCCTCAACGCTCCTCTTCGGCAGGCGACCGAGCCCAGCATGAGCATCGGCATGGCGTTCGAAGCCCTGTCCAATCTCAGCTCCGACCACCAGGAGGCTGTCCACTCTTTCAAGGAGAAGCGACGGCCAAACTTCACCGGTCGGTGATTCTCACGCGCGGTTCCAGTAAAACCAAATGCGCCCGGCGCCGCAGAAAGTCCGGCGGACAGAAGACCGGGGCGCATGGTCTGCCGGCAGGTGGCACTCCGAAGCAAACGCCTTGCGAAACGAAGCCAATTCGATTTGCATCTCGTCCGGGCTGCGGAATTCAGGTGATCGCGGTAGGCGCGCATCGCTGGGCGACCCTATTGAGAAGCATCGAATGGCCGGGTCCCTCAATCAAGTGGTTGCTGACAACCTAGATCTAACGACTCCTGAACAGGTGACGTAACTCCCTGACTTTTCGCCAGTCTTGATTAGAGTCCGGCACTGACAGGAGGACGAAGGAAACGCAGGGAACCAGGTTCACCGAAGAGCAGCTCCTCGGTGGGGATAGTTGCTGGAAAACGTCTAAGTGCGGCACTCGCTCGGGGAATTTTCAAAAGCCCATTTTTGCGCGGAGTAGATGAGCCAATCGCCGTAACCGGTGGTTCACGAAACGAAGGATTCCCATAATGACGAGTGCGTCTTGCCGACAAAGCGTGCACCGAGCAGTTTGCGCCACTCGCCGGTCGCGCGCCCTTCAGCGCGCCATTGCATCGCGCGCCGCGTGCGAAAATTCAGGCCATGTTCCCTGCTAAAGCCTATGGCACCGTGAAGTTGGTGCGCAATCGCCACTGAGCGATCGATAGCTTCGCCGATCCTGGCGCATGCGGCTGGAACAAACGACCAATCGGCGGCATCGGCACTCTCACAGGCCCCGTTGCAAATGGCGTCTGCGGCCGCGACTTCGGCCGCCATTTCGGCCAGCAGTTGTTGAACCGCCTGAAATTTCGCGAGCGGTCTACCGAATTGGACCCGATCGTTCGCGTGGTGAAGACTGGAATCCAACATCCATTGCATCGCGCCAACGCTTTTGGCGCAACGGCCAAGCGCTAAGATGGCAGTTAAGCGCTCGAACAAATCGAACTTCGGACTGGTAACCCAGTCCCCGGCAGAAGTCGGAAAGTTAACCGAATATACCGGTTCGTCGGATAGGCAGTCGAGACGGTCAAGATTGCCGTCCGCCGAGGCGATTTCCGCAACGAGGGTGTCGCCTCCACTGCACCTAGCCACAAGGATTGACGGCGCCTGTTGTGCCCACTGGACGAAGCTCGCCCGTTCGAGGCTATCCTTGCCGTCCACCTTGGAGTCCTGGGTGCCGCGAGTCTCTATCAGAGACAACGGCTGGGGCTCATCTACTGGCGTCAAGCCTACTGCGCTGCGGGCGAGGTTGGCGACCATGGTTTCCAGGATCGGACCCGGCGCGGCGAAGCTGCCGAGGACCGAAAGAGCCGCAGCAGCATCAGCTAGGCTTGCGCCAACTCCGCCATCTTCTTCTTTCACCAACACTTGCAGGATGCCCGCTGCGCTTAGATGTTTCCAGAATTCAACCGGAAACTGCCCCTGCTCAGCAGCCTCAACGGTTGCAAATGAACAGTGCTGTTCGCACAATCGGCGCACAGATCCCACTATCATGTCTCGGACTTCGTTCATCGTACACCCAATCCACGAGCTATGATCCCCCGCATGATCTCCCCGGCGCCACCGCGAATGGTGAACGCTGGCGACCACAGCAAGGAGTGCTTCAGCAATTTGCGAAAAATCGGAGTGCCGCCTTCCGGCAGATCACTCGCAGCGATATCGCGAACGGATCGGATCATCGCCTGTTCAAAACGCGTTCCGAGATCTTTGATGATCGCGGCCTGAACAGCTGGCGTTTCTCCCTTTTCTATGCTTCCCGCAACCGAAATGGACATCTGTCGAAGCGTGAGGATATGGGAAGCAATTCGGCCGATCTCATCGATGGCCGCATCGCTTGCTGTTTCCCCTATTTCTTCCACTAATGCTGCAAGGAGCGCAAAGGCGCTTAGCCACCGTTCTGGACCACTGCGTTCGTACGCAAGCTCTGCTCCAACCTGGGCCCAACCGCCGCCTTCGGTGCCGATCAGCCCGTCATCAGGTACGAACACGGAGTCCAAGAATACTTCATTGAAGTCATGCTGACCGACCATGTTAACGATCGGACGGATAGTAATGCCGGGCGCGGATAGATCCACAATGAACTGAGACAGGCCATCGCGACGGTCGGTGCCGGTAGATGTCCGCATAAGCGCGATCATGAAATGCGCCTCATGCGCACGGCTGGTCCAGATTTTCTGCCCGGTAAGCTCCCATCCCCCGTCTGTCTTCGTGGCTCTCGACTGAAGAGACGCAAGGTCGGATCCAGAATTCGGTTCGCTCATACCGATACAAAAGAAGGCTTCGCCCGCACAAATCTGCGGGAGATACGCCTGTTTTTGCTCCTCGGTGCCGTAACGCAGAATCAGCGGCCCGCTTTGCCGATCGGCAATCCAGTGCGACCCGACCGGCACGGATGCTGCGAGCAGTTCTTCTGTTACTGCATACCGGCTCAGTGCGGATTTTCCCTGGCCGCCATATTCCTTGGGCCAAGTCATCCCGATCCAGCCGTGACTGGCAAGTTCACGGCTCATCGCCGGATCGGAGCGCATTCCGATTTCCGTCGGCCTTGCCAATTTTCCGCAGTGACGCTGTTCCCCGATAAACTGGCGAACCGCGCGCCGTTCGATTTCAGCCTCCTCCGGCAACCGGAAGAAGGGGAGATGGGCGTGATCTATCATTAATCCCCCGAACGCTCTTGAAATTGCGAGTCCATCGTCATGCAGAAATGAAAGAGCCGCCGTTCACCGACAGATGCTGACCGGTAATGTGCGCTCCAGCTTCGGAGACCAGAAAGGCAATGGAACGCGCAGCCTCGTCCGCTTCGAGAAATCGGCCAAGGGGGATACTGGACAGATATTTTTCGCGGAACCTCTCGCTCCGCACCACCTCTGTCATATCGGTTGCTACGACTCCGAAGCAGACGCTATTCACGCGAATACCGTACTGACCCCACTCTCTTGCTGCGCTCATCGTAATGCCGAGGACACCGGCCTTGGCAGCGCCATAATTTACTTGACCGAGTGTGCCCTTTCGGCCTGCATCGGATGAGATATTGACAATAGCGCCTGGCGCGGCCTCGCCCGCCCGCCCGCGCTTGAGCATGTCCGCCCCGGCTATCTGCAGACAGTTGAACACACCGGTAAGGTTGACCGCAATCACGGCATCCCACTCTTCCATCGTCATTTTTTCGATCATTGCCGTGCGCGTGATTCCGGCATTGTTAACCAACCCGTGAATTGCGCCGAACCGCTCCACGCTATCGTTGACGGCCCGCTGAAGTTCGGCGCGGTCAGTGACACTGCAACAGCGAGTAAGCACGCGTTTTGCGTCGAGCGAGTGCGAAAGAGAATCAAGTTGTTCCTCGTTCACGTCGATAAGCGTGAGATTGGCACCGGCGTCAAAAAGCAACTGCGCGGTTGCCCTGCCAATTCCCTGTCCCGCACCAGTGATCATCACGTTGCGGTCTTCAAGCCCGATTAAGTAAGGCATGGCCCCTGCTCCATTTCTGCTTGCGTGCCAATTAGGGGTGCAAGCATACGGGCGTACTGGGCAACACTAAAGAGGCAATGCCAACAGCATTGCTAACATCACATCTGTGCGTTTTAAGGAAAATGCACCTTCGCCGCCCAGCCCCCGCCGAACGTTCTAGGACTGAGTCACCGCGTCGCTCAACGCAAGCTTAGGGTCTGCCAAGCGATCGGCGGCGACAGTCGCGCGCTGCCTGACAAGCTCTCGTCCCTGCACATATTCTCGCGTGTTGTTGACTGCATCGATCGCGATCATGCGTTCACCCTTCAAGTAAACGACACTGAAGCGGCGCGTATCGAGATCGCCACGCAGGATCGTACGATCATGTCCGGTGCTGATTCCCGCTGTTTGCAGTCGCAAGTCAAACTGGTTCGACCAGAACCACGGAATGGCTTCGTACCGTGCATCGAGGCCGATAATAGCTTTGGCAGCGACTGTCCCCTGGTCGTTTGCGTTCTGAACGGACTCGAGGCGAATATACTCGCCGTCGGCATAGATATTGCGGTGCTCCGCACAGTCGCCAATGGCCATGACATCGGGCAGGCTGGTGCGGCACTGTTCATCGACGCGCACGCCGTTCTCACCTTCGGCACCCGCCCGAATAAGCGCTTCGACCTTAGGCTTTATGCCTATGCCGACGATGACCATATCGGCAGCGATAACCTCTCCGCTAGCCAGCTTCACGCCGCTCGCGCGTTCGCCTGATCGCAAAATACATTCAACTTGCTGCCGGAGCCGCACGTCGATCCCATGGCGTCGATGCTCGCTCTCGTAGAAACGTGACAGTTGCTCTCCCGCCACCCGCGCAAGGACGCGATCGAGCGCTTCCAGTATGACGACTTCCTTACCGAGGGTGCGCAGCGCAGAGGCTGCCTCGAGGCCGATATATCCTCCGCCGATGACGACGACGCGAGTGGTTGACGGCAGCTCACTGATTATCCGGTCGGCGTCATCGCGGGTTCTGACGTAGTGGACGCCGGCCAAGTCGGCTCCTTGGCAAGTCAGCCGTCTGGACGAGCCCCCCGTCGCCCAGACCAGCTTGCCGAAGCCGACGCGCGAACCCGCTTTGGTCACGACTTGCCGGGCGCTGTGATCGAGCTGGGTAACCTCGGTGCGGAGGCGAAGTTCGATGTTCTGCTCCAACCAAAAGCTGCGCGGCCGCAACAGGATTTTCTCGAACGACTGCTTTTCGAGGAGGTATCCCTTTGAAAGCGGCGGACGCCCGTAAGGAGGATCCTGTTCCGCATCGAGTATGGCAATGCTTCCGGCGAAGCCGTTTTGACGCAACGCGATTGCCGTGGTGGCGCCGCCTTGGCCGCCACCGACGATCACAACATCGAAGTCTTCCGATCCGGTTGAAGGTGAATTTGCTGTCAAAACGATCTCATCTTTCTGGTTCTGCGCGCGCGGCGTCATAGTGCAACTGGCGAGTTATAGTGCAACTGGCGAGTTTTCCAGTCCCCAGACCTGGCGAATGCTGGGCTCTTGCAGCAGTTCGGACGGGAGGTGGCACCACGCTTCGCGGCATTGCAGTCGGGAAAAAGAGTCCATAGCGAGCATCAAAATAGGATGATGATATTTGTCGACGCAACGCACCTGCCTATCGTCCAAAGCGCCTTGTTGCGCCATAATACGGTTAGTTAAGTGGGCGCCGTGGTTTTCTGATTCGAATCCAAGCTCGTTCGCTAAACTAAGCTCGATCGCCAAGGAGGTGCAAGCGTCGATATGACAGAGGTGAAAAGCGAAACGGAAATGGTCAGGGACGACTATGTTCCGACGCAAGATTATATCTCGTCCGATTTTGCCGCTTTGGAGGCGGAGCACTTGTGGCCCCGCGTGTGGCAAGTGGCGTGTCGCGAGGAAGAAATCCCGAACGTTGGGGACGTCATCACTTATGAGATTGTAGACGAGTCGATCATCGTCGTGCGCACTGGACCGGAAACAATCCGCGCTTTCTATAACGTCTGTCCCCATCGCGGCCGTCGGCTAGTCGACGACAATGGTCATGTGTCGCAATTCATGTGTCGGTTCCATGGTTGGAAGTGGGAGCTGGACGGAACAACCGATCGAATTGTCGACGAACAGGACTGGGGTGGCTGCCTCACTCGCGAGGATACCGATCTCGTGGCGCTGAAGGTCGGCTGCTGGGGCGGCTTCGTTTACGTCAACATGGACGAGGATGCAGAGCCGCTAGAGGACTTTCTCAAAGATGTAATCGCGCGATGCGGCAAGTTCGAGTTCGAGAAGATGCGCTATCGTTGGTACAAGACGGTGGTTTATCCCTGCAACTGGAAGGTGGCGCTGGAGGCATTTAATGAAGCCTATCACGTACAGGCGACCCACCCGCAGATGCTGCGCTACATCCAAGATTACTCCGTGAGCGGGGAATACGGTCGGCACAGCGCCTTTTGGTATCCGCCGCTGGACGAGGGGCAGTCGCGTTTCGAATATTCATCGCGACTGGGCGAAAGGCCACACTCCGATTATCGACAGTATGTACTCGAATATTTCAAAGAGATGCATGAGCAATTGGGGGCGATGGTTACGCCGAGAAGCTATGAGGCCGCTCAGAGGCTTAAGAGCGAAGTCGCCGCTGATGCTCCTGCGATCGAGGTGCTCACCAAGTTGCGCGAATTCCAGCGCGAAGCTGCTGTTGAGGATGGCGCCGGCTGGCCGAAGGAGCTTACCCCTGAATACGTCGCGGCATCTCGCGTTGACTGGCACGTGTTTCCAAATCAGGTGTTCCTCCATTCCTCAGTTGACGGAATAGTCTGCTACCGGGCAAGGCCCAACGGTCACGACCCCGACAGCTGCATCTTCGACATCTGGTCGCTGGTCCGCTACGCACCCGGCAAGGAGCCGCCCCTCGAACGCGAGATGTATACAGACTGGAAAGCTCAGGAATGGGGCCGCATTCTAATGCAGGACTTTGGGAATATGGAGCAGGTCCAAAAGGGCATGCGCTCGCGCGCGTTCAAAGGCGCTCGAACCAATCCAAAGCAAGAGAGGGCCATCTCGAACTTCCACCGCGGATTGAGAGAATTCGTATCGGCAGCCGCGTCGGAGGAGACTTCCTGATGGCGCAATCTCTTCGAGCCCTCGCCGACGTCAATGATATTGTCCGGTGCAAAGCTCGTTATGGGATTCTCGTTGATCTTCTGGTGACTGATCCGAGCGACGCGCAATCGCTGGAGGCGTTGGTTAGCCTGTTCACGCCGAATGCCCGGTTCGAGTTCGGAGGGCGCATTGGAACCTTCGAAGGTGCAGGTGGCATCAGGCAATTCTACGGCGAAACGCTGCCGTCGCAGCGCTCGTGGGTGTGGCACAGCTTCCACAGCCCCTGCGTCGAGGTGAGCGGTGATGTTGCGATCGCCCAGTGGACGATTTCTGCCCTGGCGGTCACGAAAGGATCTGAGGGGCAGCAGCCTGAATCGATTTACGGCCGCTATCGCGACCGACTTCAGCGCATTGACGGGCTGTGGCTCCAATCCGAGCTCGTTTTCGTCAACGAAACGCGCACGGCAAGCTGACAGGACAGGAGCAGACACTGATGCAATCAGGTTGGGATTATGAAACGGATTTTCTAGTTGTCGGCTCTGGCGCGGCTTCGGTCTGCGCTGCGCTCGTCGCGAAGCGCGCGGGCAAGCAAGCGCTGATTGTCGAGAAAACGGATTTTTTCGGCGGCTCGACGGGGATGTCGGGCGGAGTGTTCTGGGTTCCGAACAACCCGGTCATGAAGCGTGCCGGGGTCGCCGATACCGATGAACTTGCGACGACGTACTTGAACGCTTGCGCCGGGGACCCGATGCCCGGTTCAACGATCGAACGACGTGAAGCATTCCTTTCCCAAGGCCCGCGCGCGATCGACTTTCTCGAAGAGTATGGCATGGCTCTGGTTCATGCCGAGGGTTATTCAGATTATCATGAAGGAGAGCTTCCGGGCGGGGTGGCGCGTAGTCGCTCAATCGTCGCCAAGCCATTCAACCGAAATCGCCTAGGCAAGTGGAAAGACCGGTTTCGCTGTCGTCCCGGTCTTCCAGTGATGATGCACGAAGTCGCCGATCTCACGCTCAACGGCGCTACGCTCAAGAGCAAGATCACGATGGTCAAAGTCGGACTGCGGATCGCGCAGAAGAAGATTGGCCGCGATCTTGTGGGCATGGGCGGTGCAGTGCAGGGTCGGCTTTTGGAAATCGCCCTGCGAGAACAGCTCGAAATATGGCCGGAGAGCCCGCTCCAGGAGCTTATCGTCGAAGACGATCGCGTAATCGGTGGAGTGGTCAACCATGAGGGTCGCGAATTCCGGGTGCGAGCCCGTAGCGGTGTCTTGCTGGGCGCCGGTGGCTTCTCGCACAACCAAGAGATGCGTAACGAGTTTCAGCGTCTGCCGGTATCCACGGAATGGACCAACGCCAATCCGGGCGACACCGGAGAAGTCATGAACATGGCAATCAAGCTTGGTGCGGCGGTTAACGTGATGGAACAGTCCTGGTGGACGTTGATATCCATTCTTCCGGACGGAACCCGGGCAACTCACCCCCTCGACATGTCGCACCCCTATTCCCTGATGGTTGATCAATCTGGGGAACGCTATGTGAATGAGTCCGCTTCTTATCTCGTTCACGGTCAGGCGATGTACGAGCGTAACGCGAGCGTCCCGGCTATCCCGAGCTGGTTCATCTGCGACAGTCGGTTTCGGAATCGCTATCGCTGGGCAGGCGTAGCACCGGGCGAACCGCCCGCTGAATGGATTTCGAGCGGCTATATGCTGAAGGCCGACAGCCTCGAAGAACTCGCTTCTCAGTGTAGCATCGATTTGCAAACACTGAGCCGCACCATCGGGCGTTTCAACGGCTTTGCAGCGACAGGCGTCGATGAGGATTTCGGCCGAGGTGAGGGAGCGTATCACCGCTTTCTCGGGGACCCGACTGTCAAACCCAATCCAAACCTGGGAGCGGTCGAAAAACCACCTTTTTATGCAGTAAAGCTGTATCCGGGCGACGTTGGTACGGCGGGGGGGCTCGTGACAGACGAGTTCGCACGTGTCCAGCGTCAGGACGGTTCTGTGATAGAGGGGCTATACGCTACCGGCAATACAACGGCCCCGGTAGCCGGTCGAAGCTATCCAGGCGCGGGCGCCAGCATTGCCGCATCTCTGGTGTTTGGTTTCATCGCCGCGCGTCACGCCATGTGCGTGGACTGATCAGGTCAGTTCAGCTCGTCCGTAATCGAGTACGATCGAGCCGCGATCAGGCGCGCGGGCACGAAAAGATACGGTGTCTCCATCGAGCCATAGGTCGAAGGATAGAGATTCTCCAGGGTAGACAATGTTGGAGAAGCGAGTTTCGATCATCGATATCCGGCGCGAAGACGGTCGCGCCAATGCCCGATCGATCACGGTCGCAGCTATTCCGAATGTGCACAAGCCGTGGAGGATTGGGCGCTTGAAACCAGCCCGTGCTGCGCTAACGGGATCGGCGTGGATCGGATTCCGGTCGCCATTCAGCCGGTACAAGAGCGCTGCGTTGGAAGAGCTTCGGCCCACGATGGAACGATCTGGGGCGCGTGTAGGCACCGGCTCAAATGGTCGGACCGGCTCTTCAAAGCCCGGACCGAATCCGCCGTCCGCCCTGCAGAATATCGCCGATTCACCTTCTGCGAGTAGCCTGCCGGTGGACTTCATCCGAATCCGCCGACGCAGCGTCATGATCGCGCCTTTCTCAACTCCCTTGTCTGCCAAACTGTGCACGCTATTCTCGCAGACGATAGGCTCGGAGATCGGCAAGGGTTCAAAACAAGAAAGGCGCTGGGAGCCGTGGACGATCATGTTGCGCGTTATGCGCAGCGAGGGGGCGCTCATCCAATTCCCGGGATAGCCGAGAACTACGGGCATGGTTGGAAAGACCTGCAGGTCGTCTTCATATGCGTAGCGAAGCTCGTATGGATCGACCGGATCGTCGGCTAGCCCGATTGACAGCGCATACAGAATCGCATCGCGATCATCGATTGTTTGTTCAATGGGATCGAAAGTGTAGCCCAGTACGGCATGAGGATCGAGTGACATTCTAACGCCTCACCGTGCCATCTCGGAACCGAGGATCAAGGTAGACTGGCTCGAAAGCACACCGCCGTTCGCATGGACGAGCGCGAGATCGCATTCGTCGATCTGCCGTGCGCCCGCCTCTCCGCGAATCTGACTCGCCGCTTCAACGATCATGAAGAGCCCGTACATCCCGGGGTGTACGCATGACAGGCCGCCGCCATTCGTATTGACCGGGAGTGATCCGCCTGGCGAGATAGCACCGCTCTCTACGAACGGACCCGCTTCGCCTTTGCCGCAGAACCCGAGATCCTCGAGAAACAGCAGCGTATTGATGGTAAACGCATCGTAGAGCATCACAAGGTCGACGTCTGCCACGGTACAGCCTCCTGCAGCAAAAGCTGCCGGGCCGCTTTCCGCCGCCGCTGTCGTGCAGATGTCAGTGGCCTGCGAAATGTAGCGATGCCACGTTGCGGATGCCCCCCCCAGAAGGTGGACCGGCGGCTTCGGGCAATCACGCGCCCGATCGTTTTTAACCATTACGATCGCTGCTGCGCCATCGGTTACCAGGCAGCAATCACGTACCGTCAATGGATCGGAAACCATCCGTGCGTTCAGACAGTCCTCAATCGAGAGTTCGCCTTGCATGAACGCTTCAGGATTGAGATTTGCCCATTCGCGTGCCGAAACAGCAACCTGCGCAAGCTGTCGCTGCGTCGTTCCAAATTCATGCATGTGCCTAGACGCTGCCAACGCATAGGATGAGGGTGGATTGAACGGTCGGTAGGTGTCTTCATAAGGGAATGGCGGCGATTTCGAAGTGACGAGCTTGCGGGACATGCTACGTTGCACGCTGCCGTAGAAAATGAGCGCCGCCTTGCACAAGCCGGCTTCCAAGCAAAGGGCGGCGTGCATTGCCTGTTGTTCGAACGACGATCCCCCCGTACGATTGTTGTCGGTAATTCTTGGCCGTACGCCGAGATATTCGGCCATCGTCAGAGTGCCGAATGGATCCTGGGGGAGGATTCCGAACAGCCCGTCTATCTCGTCGACTTCTAATCCCGCGTCTGCGATCGCTTTCAGGCTTGCCCGAGCCGCTAGTTCGATCGCACTGAAGCCCGGGGCTTCTCCGCACCCGTCCGTCGCGATGCCGACGATAGAAGTCGTCCCCCTCTGCATATTCAGCTACCTTCGACCGATTTAAACATTAGTACGGACTGTTCGTCCTGTTGCTCGATAAACGCCTCAACCGGCATCCCGATTTTGACTCCGCCGGGTTCAAGAGCGGTTACCCGGCTCATGACACGCGGCCCCTCGGCAAGGTCGATTAAGGCAACGTTGTAGCTTTCGCTGTCGTTCTTACGTCGAACCACAGTTGTTGCATAGACGACGCCGAAGCCCGATGCTTGGACCCATTCAAGATCGTCGTGCCCCGTCCCCGGTTCGGCAACCCTGGGGTAGAAGATGTGCTGTCCAGTCTTCCGGCACCGCTGAATCATGAAGCGGCCGCTGCGAAGATATTGCGCGTACTGGGCCTCCGGCCCGATTTCCTTAACGCTTTGCATTTGCAGGCCCGTTCTTTCCAATGACAGCGAGCGTATCGAGGGCGCTCACACCCTGGCCGGCCTCGTAGACGCGCACCGGATTTAGGTCGAGTTGGTCCAGATGTTCTGCTTCGGCGCTCGCCAACCGGCCCACCCTGACTAGCAGTTCGGCAAGCGCCTCTACATCAAGCGCGCCGCCGCCTCTAGCTCCGGAAAGGATTGGAAAGGAGCGCAGCCGGCGAATCATGCGCATCGCAATATCGGTCGTTATCGGCGGCGGGGCGAGGACGGAATCGCCAAGGATCTCTATGTAGATTCCGCCGCTAGCGAGCATCACGAGGGGCCCGAATCCTGGATCCCGAATGACGCCTAATGCAAGTTCGAAACCCGGTGCCGCCATGGACTGAATCTGGACCCCCTCAATCCGAGCAAGCGGGACCGCCAGGCGCACCCGTTCCGTCAGTTCTCGGAAACCCTTGGCGACATCTTCCGGTGCGACATTCAGCATGATGCCGCCGGTTTCGGTCTTGTGCTGTATATCGTCTGAGACGATTTTCAGCGCAACTGCGGTCCCGAGTGATCGAGCGGCAGCCTCTGCTTGCGCTTCCGTCTTCGCAAAGCGCGATGGAGGAGCGGGAACTCCGTAGTTTGCAAGCAGGTCTTCGCATTCGCGAATACCAAGCGGTCCGTCCGGGTACTCCGACAATGTGGAATGGGTGGGTTCGGACACCTCCGGCGGCCCTAGCGATTGAAAGTCGGCGTAGCGGGTTAGGCACGCCAATGCGAACGCGCAGCCGCGCAACGATGGAAACGCGTGAAGCCCATGGCGGGCGAGTTCGGCCCGGTTTTCGTTGCTCGGCTGAATGTGTGAATGAAACAGTATCGGTTTTGCCACCTCCAGATCAGAGAGGCGGGTGATGAGTTCCCGGGAGTCACTGAGGTTCTTGGCTTTCGGCAATCCCTGATTGATGATGATCGAATCCACCTCGTCGCTTGCGAGAATGGCTTCAGCGACTCCGTACAACCCCTCACCAGCACCCTCCGCACCGTGGGCGGTCACGTCCACCGGATTCGCGGTCGAACCGAAGGCGGGGACGATAGGTTGGATGGTCTGTTGAAGCTCCTTACTGAGTTGCGGAACGTCAATGCCCTCATCAGCACAGAGGTCGGTCGCCCAAACCCCGGCACCGCCTGAGGTGGTGACAACGGCTGCCCTACGAGTAGAAACGATGGGGGCAGTTGAAAGCGCCGCGCATGCGGCCATGAGCTGCTCGCGGTCAAAAACTCGGATAATCCCGTAGTGTTCGAACATTGCATCATTCGCAGCGTCCCCGCCGGCCATGTGGGCAGTGTGCGATTCTACCGCTCGTGCGCCAGCCTGTGACGAACCAGTCTTTAGTACTATGATTGGTACGTTCGCCAGCGCTGCCTTGCGAGCGACTTCCGCCAGCCGATGAGGCGCCTTCCACCCCTCGATGACAAGGACGATCACCGGCGGATCCTCCTCCTCATCAAGGAGTGCATCGACAATGTCCAAACATTCGACGTCAGCTTCGTTTCCGGTCGTGATGATCCCGCGAAAATTCAAAAAATGCTCGATGCCCCAAGTGAACAGTGCAAATCCCAATCCCCCGCTCTGCGAAACGATAAACAGTCTGCGGCCCTTCTGCTGGGGCGGGAATCCTTGCTCGAGCAGTGGGGCGATCGCGGGCGCGAAGGTAGCAGCAAGTTTTCGGTCGGGGAGGTAAAACCCTTCCGTATTGGGCCCAAGGACGCGTATCTTTTCATGGCTGAGCTTCGCTTTGTGGGCGGCCAGATCCGCGCCGCCGGAAAATAGCACCAGTGATCGCGCGGCACCGCCGACAGCCTGATCTAGAACACCCGGAAGATGCTCTGCGGGGACGGCGACTAGCGCCATATCGACTGCCTGTGGCAATGATTCGAAACTGTTGTAAGCGCGCAGACCGAAAACTTCGTCTTCCGAGCGGGTTACCGGGTAGATGTCGCCAGCAAAGCCTCCGGCGATCAGGTTCGGAACGAGCCGCCCGCGAAGTTTGGTGCGGTCAGACGACGCCCCGATAACAGCGATGCTATCCACATCGACAAAGTCTTGAAAAAGTTCAGCTTGGCTCATTTAGGTTTCTATGAAGTCCCACTTAACGCTAGAGCCCAATGCTAGACAGTATCGCGCGATCCGGTCAAACGTGAAGCACCAAGTATCATATACATATGCTCAATGCCCGCGCGGCATTGGCACCTCAGCCCCGCGATCGACCTAAGCGTGCATTTCTCCTCGGCTCAATCAAGGCTCGACCGAGCTGATTGCGGTACTACGCGCCGGTACATATGTGATTTCTCCAACGTCTGCTTCCGAAGCTGGGGCGCAGAGTGTAGGCGACTTGCTGAGGAGAAATGAGACTGTGCAGCAAGTTCAGGAATCGATTGTAAGTAACGACGTCGAACAAGCAATCGCGCAGGCAATCGAGTCAGGCCAGCATATCGGCGTTCAGGTTGCCGCCTACAAGGACGGCCATCAAGTTCTGGATGTCTGGGGAGGACTCGCTGACTCTACAACCGGCCGACCGGTGGACGGGGACACGCTTTTCAACGCCTTTTCGGTTGCGAAGGCTGTGACCGCCACAGCGCTTCATATCCAAGCGGAACGCGGGGCCGTGGATTATGACGAGAAGATCGCATATTACTGGCCCGAGTTCGCACAGAACCAAAAGGGCGCCGCAACGGTTCGTCACGCCCTCACCCATTGCGCCGGTGTTCCCCAAATGCCCGAGGGCGTCACTGTTGCGGACATCTGCGATTGGGATGGAATGTGTCGCAGCATCGCTGCACTGGAGCCCATGTTCCCGATCGGTGAAACCCAAGCCTATCATGCTATGACCTTCGGGTGGATCGTTGGCGAGATCGTGCGCCGGACGGATCCTGACCGGCGACCGCTAAATCGTTTCATCCAAGAGGAAATCAGTCAGCCGCTGGGGATCAGCGATCTTTGGCTCGGTACGCCGGAAAGCGAATGGCCGCGGATCGCGAAACTGAGCGACGCCAATGCTGAAGACCCGCCGCTACCGCCGGAATCAATCACCGCCAAGGCGATGCCGGCTGCCGTCTCGCTAACGCCGGAGACAATGGAGCGGCCGGAAGTCAGGCGCGCAACCGTGGCTGGCGTTGGCGGGATATTTACTGCCCGAAGCGAGGCCCGGTTCTGGGCGATGCTTGCTGGCGGGGGGCAGATCGACGGGGTTCGCCTTCTGTCGGAAGATCGTGTTCGCTCGTTTCAAGTGCCAAGTCCGCTCGCTGGCCAGACCGATCCGGTGCTGAAAGGGGAGTTGCCCGTCAGCAGCGGCGGCTATTGGCTCGGGGCCGACCATACCCGGACCCAGGCCGTCGGCAATCCTCGCGCCCTCTGTCATCCCGGAGCCGGAGGGTCGATCGGCTGGGCAGATCTCGACAACAATATCTCCGTCGCGATTTGTCTGAACCGCATGTACAACTGCAAATCGCGGGAGGATGATAGCGTCCTTCCAATTGCGCTAGCCGTCCGGAATTCGCTGGGAGTAGCATGAGGCAATGATTTCCCAAGGGTATCTTGAGTCCGTTTGAAAGCAGGAACTATGAACGCTTCAGTCAACATTAAGGGGTTCGAGGACCCAAATTTCGATCCCTTTTTTAGTGAGAAGGGAGCCTTCGGCGACATCCTCGATCCGTATGCAGTGCTCGACGAACTGATGGACAAAGGTTCGGTCCACCCGGTAGAATATCGAACGATATTCAATGCGCGCCCAAATGCGGCGCTCGGACATCTCAAGCACTACACGATAGTCGGTTACGACGCCGTGCGCGAAGTGCTCAACAAGCCAGAAATTTACCTCAATAAGGCGTTCGAACTCACGCTGGGGACGAGCTTCGGCAAGAGCATCTCGACCATGGATGGCGCGGAGCACCAGCGATACCGACGTATCTTCCAGAAAGCCTTCCTGCCACAGGTCGTGTCGCAGTGGGGCGGGACGCTCGTCGATCCCGTCGTCACCAATCTGTTGGAAGCCTTCCTCGACCGCGGTTCGGCCGATCTGGTCGGGGAGTTCACGCACCACTATCCGTTCCAGATCATCTATCGGCAATTGGCTTTGCCGCAAGAGGCGATCACTACTTTCCACAAGCTTGCAGTCGCGGAAACGCTCTATGCAATCTACCCGGATGAAGCGGCCGAGGCGGGCCATAATCTGGGCGAATACTTCAATGCATTGATCGACGAGCGCCTGAGCAAGAACGGCGAAGACCTGGTCAGTTTGCTGGCGAGGACCGAAGTTGACGGTGAATATTTGCCTCGCGAAGTGCTGGTGTCTTTTTTCAGGCAGTTGGTAAACGCTGCCGGTGACACCACCTACCGCGCCACCAGCGTCCTGTTCACGGCGCTATTGAAAGATCCCGAACAACTTGAGGCTGTGCGACAGGATCGCTCGTTGATCGGTCCCGCGATCGAGGAAGCCGTGCGGTGGGAAGGTCCGGTCCTGGTAACTTCCCGGATGACATCCGAAGATACGGTCCTAGACGGAGTACCGATCGAAAAGGGTGCGTATCTCCACGTTGTATTAGGCTCGGCCAACCGCGATGCGCGCAAGTTTCCGGACCCTCACCGGTTCGACCTGCACCGGCAGTCGGATGCCCGCCACTACGGCTTCGGTATGGGCCCCCATATTTGCCTTGGGCAGCATCTGGCCCGCGTCGAAATGACTCGAGCGCTGAATGCGCTTCTCGACCGGCTGCCGAACATCAGGCTGGACGAGGATATGCCGCCGCCCGAAATCCGCGGCTTCCTGATGCGCTCGCCCGAGCACCTGTACGTGCGTTTCGACAAGTAATTTTGTTGGTCGGCGCCTCTGCGCTGTCCGGGTATTTGATGCAGGAGATTGGTTTTGGCGACTTCCGGTAACCGCACATGGATCTGTAGTAATTGCGGGTGGATTTTCGACCAGGCCGCAGGCGATCCATCTAGCGGAATAGCGCCTGGCACAAGCTGGGAAGACATCCCTGAGACATGGACTTGTCCGGACTGTGGAGCTGCGAAGAGCGAATTCGAGATGGTCGAGATATAGGTTGGAACGGCAATCTCGAATAGACTCCGAGGAATTCGACTATGTCATCGTAGGCGCGGGCTCGGCCGGCTGCGTGCTCGCGAACAAGCTGTCGGAGGATCCCAATGCCCACATTCTGCTTCTAGAAGCGGGAGGCGATGATCACAGCTTACTAGTCGACATGCCGAAAGGTATCGGCAAGCTGTTAGCCGACCCGCGCTATACATGGGTATACCGAACCGAACCGGAGCATGGCGCGAACGCGGGCGAGGTGTGGCTGCGCGGACGTGTGCTTGGCGGATCTAGTTCGATCAACGGGTTGATGTACAATCGGGGTCAGCCGGAAGACTATGACCAGCTTCTAGAACTCGGCTGTGAAGGATGGGGCTGGTCGGACATTCTGCCATATTTCCGAGCCATGGAGGACCATGAGCTGGGCGCGAACGAATGGCGCGGCGCCGGAGGACCTCTCGCAGTTTCTCTGCCGGAGCATCGACGACCGTTCCACGAGGCAATCTTGGAGGCTGGACGCGAGTGTGGTCTTGCCATCGAAGCCGACCTCAATAGGCCCACCAGCGAACCGGTCATCGCGTATTTTCCGCGGACTATCGGGCGCGGGCGGCGATGTAGCGCTTCTCGGGCCTATCTTGAGAGTGCACGGCGACGACCAAACCTATCAGTGAAAACCGGAGTCGTCGCCGCGTCGATTGTCCTCGATAACGGGCGAACCGTTGGCGTTCGTTGTACCAATGGTTTGGAGTACCGCGTTCGACGCGAAGTCATCGTGTCTGCGGGAGGTATCGAATCGCCGGCACTGCTGCAGCGATCGGGAATCGGCCCGGCGAAGGTTCTTTCGGCGGCCGGCATCCAGCCGATTGTCGACAGCCAAGACGTCGGTCGCAACCTGCTTGAACATAGGGTGCTATCGGCGAACTTTGCGATCGACGCCGACCACAGTCTAAACCGGACCTACGGAACGTCGCGCGTCTACGCGCATGTTGCGCACTACCTACTGACCCGCACTGGTGCCATGGCGTCCGGCTATGCGGAGATTGGTGCGTTTATCAAGACCCGCCCTGAACTTGAGCGACCGGACGCTCAACTGCTGGTTGCTCCTTATTCCATCGACCGAACGATGTCGCCTCCAGAGATCGAACGGGACCCAGGAATGACCATCGGCGGTTTTATCCTGCGTCCGACGAGTAAGGGCGAGCTAGCGGTCCGATCGCCACTTCCGCAGGATCAGCCGGTAATCAGACCAAATTACCTTTCGACGGAGCACGATTGCTCGAAAGCAGTCGAAATTTTTCGTTACATGCGGGCCCTTGCGGAAAAGTCTCCATTGCAGCAGATCGGCGTGAGAGAAACTTGCCCCGGCGAGAACGTCTCAACACCGGATGAGATTCTTGATGTGTGGCGGCGCCTCGGCCACTGCGGGTTTCACCTGGTTGGTGGTTGCCGCATGGGCTCCGACAGTTCTTCGGTTGTCGATCCCCGGCTCCGCGTTCGAGGGGTCGAAGGGCTTCGCGTTTTCGACTGTTCCGTGCTTCCGACAATGATCGCGGGAAACACGAACGGGCCTATTATGGCCATGGCAGCTCGCGCCGCAGATCTGATCAAGGATGATGCTACCATGTGGGGCATCGGCAACCGTGCCGATCCACAGGCGGCAGCCAGGGAGGTTCTAGGATGAAGCGGATTGGTGACGTTGAAGTGGCGCTGGATGGAGAAATTGCGTCCGTGGAAATGAAGCGCCCGCCGCACAATTTTTTCGACAAGTACCTCATCGAGAATCTCGCTGAGGCCTTCGAATGGCTCGATACCGTCGACTCATGCCGTGTATCGGTACTGTCGGCGGAAGGAACGGCCTTTTGTGCCGGCGGTGTCTTCCGTGGCCCCATTGATGTCGATAAGCGCGTCGAAGACGCGCGTCAGTTGTATGCGGCCGCCGCGCGTCTGTTCCATGTGCGTAAGCCGATTGTAGCGGCGATAGAAGGACCAGCGATCGGAGGCGGGCTCGGCATAGCGCTCGTCGCAGACTTCAGAGTGGCGTCCGAAAGCGCGCGTTTCTCAGCCAACTTCACGAAATTGGGGATCCATCCCGGTTTTGGCCTGAGCGTTACTCTGCCGCGCCTCATCGGCGAACAATATGCCGCTCTCATGTTCTTCACCGGCATTCGGGTTAAGGCAATAGAGGCCTCTGAATGGGGGCTCATCGACCGCTTGGTTGCAGACGACGAGGTTCGCTCCTCTGCGCAGGAACTCGCGAAGCAGATCGCGGATTGCGCGCCGCTTGCCATAGAAGCGACACGGGCAACTCTCCGGCGAAGCGTTGCTAGCCAGATTGATGCCACTCTTGAAATGGAGCTGGAATCGCAGAGTAAGCTTTTCCGCACCCAGGACTTTGTCGAGGGCGCTGCTGCGGTAGGTGAACGGCGGCGAGCCAATTTCGCGCGCTGCTAAGCCGATTTCTACATTCCCGAGCGCTACCGGGCTGCCATAGTCCTTACATCTGCCGCTCAGGCAATCGAACGAGAATTCCGTCGAGTGTATCGTCCATCTGAATCTGACAGGTGAGGCGGCTGTTCTTGTGCCGGTCAAATGCGCAGTCCAGCATATCGTCCTCCACATCCGTTACTGGAGGCAGTTTTTCGGCCCATTTGTCATCAATATAGCCGTGACACGTGGCACAGTTAAGATAGCCGCCGCAATCGCCAATAATTCCTCGAACCATGGTGCGCATTCCCGCCTCCATGATCGTTTCACCCGAGCTAGCTTCAACTTCGCGCCTTGAGCCGTCAGGCTCGACAAAAATAATCTTGGGCATTTCAACCTTTCATTGGATCCACCGTGTGCGAAAAAGTCAGTGTTCTCCGCCGCGGAAAATTCGTTAGCTGATCTCGAAACCGCCATCGATAGCCAGCAACTGGCCCGTTACATAAGAGGACTCAGAGCTCGCGAGATAAAGAGCCGCAGAAGCGATGTCGGACGGCTCTCCCCGGCGGCCTAACGGAACGCGCTCGGGATGCATGATCGGGCCTCGTCGCACGGAATCGGAGCGAAGCTTCGCTGTGCCTTCGGTGATGACCGATCCAGGAAGGATCGCGTTGACACGTACACCGTGCTCGGCGAATTCCAGTGCCGCAGAAGCTGTGATGCCGTTCACCGCAGCCTTGGTCGCCGAATAGTGGATGTTGTCGAAGATCAGCGCTCGGCGAGAATTGACGGAAGAAACGTTGATGATCGAGCCCGGCTTACCCTTCTTCAGCATACGAGCGATCGCTTCTTGCATGCAGAGAAACAGACCTCGTACGTTAACGGTGAAGATATGGTCCCATTCCTCGGTCGTAATCTCCAAGAATGGTCGAAGGTAGAAGATACCCGCGTTATTGACAAGAACATCAACGCTACCGAACGCAGCCTCAGCCTCGTCAAAGAGGTTCTTTACCGACTCACTACTCGTGACGTCGCACTCTACCGCCGTTGAATGGATCGCCGCACTTTCGGCGAGCGCCGCAACTGCTGCCTGTGCAGCCTCTAAATTGATGTCGGCAAATACGACGCGGCCGCCTTCGGCGACAAACCGTTCAGCGATGGCCCTGCCAATACCAGATCCTGCACCCGTTACCACAGCAGTTACGCCATTAAGGTCACTCATTTTTGTTTCTCCTACTCCAGTCTGTCTGCTGCTTTCGTCAGTTCCATACCAAGTGCAGCGATTCCATATTCAGCACATTGTTGGAGTGCATCACGACTTCACTACCGGGCTTGACGGAAAATTCCGGAATTCGCTTTAGCCATTCTTCCAGGAAGACACTGAGCTCCGCACGTCCGAGCGGCGCACCAATACAGCGGTGTGGGCCGTTGCCGAAAGTCGCATGACGAAGGTGTTCTCGATCGAAATCGACGTTGAGCGGGCATTCGAATCGGTTCTCGTCGAGCCCGTGAAGGGCGGTTGGCACTTGGATGATGTCGCCTTCTTTCATCTGAACGCCATGGAATTCAAAGTCCTTCGTAACGGTGCGCACAGTGTTCGTGAGACCGTGCCTGCGAACGAGCTCCTCTACTGCCATGGGCACCATCGAGGGGTCTGCGGCAAGGCGTCGGCGCTGTTCGGGATTCTTGGCAAGAAACAGAGCAAAGAACGCTAGCATGTTCACGACCGTGTCGAGACCGCCGACGAACAGCACGAGCGTCATCCCCAGCGCTTGTTCATGACTCATTGCACCACCTTCGAACTGATGGGTAGCGATCCTAGAGATGAGGTCATCACCTGGATCACGGCGACGTTGTTCGATGATGCCGCTGAGATATTCGGATATCTTGAGGAAGGCGTTGCGACGGGTCTCGGGAGTGCCGATGCGGATCGCTTCGGATGCCCACTTCAAGAACTTCTCGCGCTCGCTCAAAGGAAGATCGACGATTTTGAGAAAGATCGTGACCGGCAGGACTTCCGCGAAATCGCCGATGAATTCGCATTCCCCCCGTGGCTCGATCCGCTCGATCAGTTCGATTGTCAGCGCACGGGCCTCATCTTTGAGTTCTCCTATCCGTGACGGGCCGAAGATCGGATTTAGGAACTGCCGGTAAACTGTGTGTTCCGGAGGATCTGCTTCGAGCGGAAGGTATCGCACTGGCTTTAATCCCATCGGTAAGGAAATACCGTTGCGATGCGAAAAGTGGACATAATCGGCCTGGACCTCTTCGATTACGTTCGCACGGGTCGCGATCCAGTGGCCGCCGTTGTAAGGCGTCCAGATCAGCTCAGCGAACTGGTGCAGTTCCGCCCAGGCGCGGTGCACGTCTTCGCTGGCACCGGGCGGGTTCATGAAGTCGAAATCTACGACCCGGTTCTCGGGAATATGCGGCGGCCGAGGTGCTTTATCCGTCATTTCAGTGTTCCTGCTCTTGTGCTTCGGAAGTTTGCTTCTCATCCTTGCGGTCCTTGAAAGGATCCGCGTCGGTCCACTCGAAACCCACGGTCTGCAAGTAGGTATGGAGCCCTGTATCCTGCGCGACAAAGCTGAGCATTCTCGAAGCTCCACAATTATGGTGTGAGTGAACCGCCCCCGGAGGTGTCAGTATGGCTGCTCCGGGCATCCAATCGATGCGCTCCCCATTGACGAGCGAGAATACACTCTCGCCCCTTACAGAGAGAGTAAGCGCGGCGGAATTGTGAAAGTGCGGTCGTTGATCGCCGCCTGGCTCAAGCGAGTTAACTGACGCGAGCAACGTAGGCGTGAGTAGCCGTAGTTGGACGTTGGCTGGAGTACAGAAAACAACGCATTTGCCGGCGGATTTCTGCTCTCCATGGCGCGCGTGAACTTCGTCGAGTCCCGTCGCGATCCGAGATGCCTGGAAGTGAGCAAAATCCGTCTTTCGCTCGGTGGATCCAGAATCGGCTACGCCGAGCAGGTGGAATAGAGGCTCGTCAGACACCTCGAATAAAACTGACGCGCTTGCCGCGACATGTTCCGCTTGCTCACCGCCGGGCAGGGAAAAGGCGTCGCCCGCAGTCCAGGCGATGCTCTCGTCGGCAATCTTTGTCGTACCGCTTCCGCGCAGTACGTAGACGATACTTCCGCTCGAAAGCGAGCAGCTACCAAGTATATCGCCCGCCTGCACGATTCCGTAACGCGCCAGCATTGTCGGAGTCGTACATGGCCATGGAACTTCCAGCCTATCGCTGAGGTCGAGCATGATCCAGCCGCTTTCAGCATTGGGGGCGAAGGCAGAGTCTCGCTCTTCTGTGAATACATGGGGGGAAAGTTTCGCGCCGCCGCGCGCGAAGGCTTGGTCGGGCTTGTAAAAATGCGCGCGTTCGGTGGGACTCGACATCATGCTTCTATCGGCAACTTCGCGTCGCTTTTGTCAATATACGCCACGGTCGTTCGCCTTAGATCGCGCAGGTTCCGGCTTTCATCAAACGGGCGCCCGCGGTGAAGTGTCGCCCGATTGTCCCACATCACTAAGTCACCAACGGCCCAACTATGCGAATAGGTAAAGCGCGAATCTGTGATTGTATCATTAAGGTCGTTAAGAAGGTCTCGCCCCTCATCTCGATCTAGTCCGACAACATGATCGGCATGAGAGCCAGCGTAGAGCGACTTTCTACCATTGGACGTCGTCAGCACCAGTGGTTGGACCTTCCCTGGGAACTGCCTCGATTCTTCAGCAGACAGCGGCGGGCCATGCACAATCGCGCGCGACCGCGAGAGCGAATGAAAAATTCTGAGCTCTTCAACACGTCGTTGTACATCAGCGTCAAGTCGGTCGAAGGCAGCACGCGAGTCGGCAAACTCCGTCTCACCGGCAGATACAGGAACCGCACGAGCGAACAGGAACGTGTAACCTCCCGAAGGCTCGCGAAACGAATTATCTGTGTGCCAAAGCTGATTCGCGAGCTGCAGTCTGCGACGCATATGGCCCGCTTCAAGAGGTTTCCCCCCTTCGCCGACATTGGAAATGTCGCTGACGTCTTCCCGCTTGAAACGTCGGCTCTCCCCTGGGCGAGCAACGCTGATCGACGTCTGGACGGGGCCAAAGAAACTGCTGAATTCTACTTGCGCATCTTCGCTCAGCTCTTGCTCCGGGAAATGTAGCACCGCAAACTCGTCGATCAGGTCCTTAATGGCGTCGATTTCGTGCTCCCCGAGGGAGCACGAAAGATCGACGCCGCGCACATGGGCGCCGAAAACGCCCGCAGCTGGGACGGCTTCGATGCCCACCACCATCTAGAAATCCATGCTCAGGGTGGCCCGGAACCATCGCGGCGGAGCGTATGACACGCCGTCAGCCGCACTGCTGTCGGACTCGCTCTGAATGTACCTTTCGTTAGTGAGGTTGGATACCGAAGCGGCGATCTCAAAACCAGAGTCCTGCGGACTCCAGGCTGCGCGAAGCGCAACAGTTTGATACGACCTCTGCCGCACACGATTTCCTGGCTCCCATGCGAAGCCGGACGAGAAGTAGAAGTTTCCACTCAAGGTCAGGTCGCCACCAAACGCCGGCGCCTCATACATTACGCCCACATTACCTGTGTGCTCGGGCGCACGGATCACCGGATTGCCACTGGCATCGATCACGGCGCCCATATTCCCCCCACCTGGAACCGGGATATTGACCACGGCGTCGGCGTATTCGTCGTATTCCGCGTCCACATAGCTGTAAGCCGCGTTGAGCTGAAAGCCATCCGAGATTTCTATGAAGCCATCAAGATCGACACCGTTGAACGTCGCTTCTGCGGCATTCCGGGTCGCAGAAACGGCTCCGACAATGGTTGCCACCTGCAGGTTGGTATAGTCATAGTGGAAGACTGACGCATTGAATGCGCCCCAGCCGCCGACGACCTTAAATCCAGCTTCGTAAGAAACTATCTGCTCCGGCTCCACGAAATCGGGCGCGGCGGTCGAGGGGTTAAATCCACCGCTCTTGAAACCCTCACTGTAGGTTACATACAATGTCGTCTGCCTGCTGGGCTTAAATCGCAGCGACGCGCGCGGTGTCAGGTCGCTATAGCTGAGGTCATTGATTGGTGGATATGATGTTCCGCCCGGCGGAATTGTGAAGAAGAACCGCTCTGCGTTATAGACCTTCTTCTCGTCGGTATAACGGGCGCCGACGACCAGTGACCATTGATCCGAGAAGTCGAACTGCCCTTCTGCGTAGACCGCAGCTGACTCAGTCTGTTGCTGCCCGAATACAAATATCTTGATTGGATCGACAGCCGCAGAGATAACCGGACGCAGAGTAAGGTCGAGAGGCTCGTAGCGTTCGTCGGCGTTATAATAACTTGCCCCCACGATGAAACTGAACCGGCCCCATGTTGGCGACACGTAAAAGGACTCGATAGAGTAGGTTTCGCTAGGAACAGTAAGATTGAACTCCTGGACGCTGATTGGGGAATAATCAGCGTCGGAAGAGATTTGGACCCGATTATGGCGATAGGATCCGAGCGTCGTCCATGTCCCTCCGCCTATGTCAACTTCGCTACGCAAATAGGTGAGCAGGACTTCCGCATCCTGCCTGGGGGAGAGGTTGTGCGCATATTCCCATACGCTATCGGGCAGCATGACATCGGGATCGATCCTTCGGGCGGCCGTATTGTCGTCCAATGGTATCCCGGCGAGACCGCTCGCATCGCTCGAATCAAGGTACATCACGGACGCGAGTAGCGAAACAGTGTCGCTCACCTCCCATTTTATTTTGCCGTGAATAAGACCAACTTCCAGTCCCGCATCGCGCTCCCCATCGCGCAAAATATTGCGGTAGTAGCCATCATTGCTGTGGTAGAGACCGCTGAGGCTAACAGCAACACGATCGCTGACCTGAGCATTGAGAAAGCCACTTGCGCGAACATCATCGTAGCTTCCGTAACCGATCGAGGCGCTACCCCAGACACCATTTAGTTCTGGGTCTTGCGTGGTAACTAGGATCGCACCGCCGACAGCATTACGCCCATACAAGGTGCCTTGCGGACCCTTCAGTAACTCGATGCTCTCGATGCCGGAGACTTCGTACAGGTTCGCAAGTTGGTCGGACATGTAAACGCCATCGAAATACAGCGGAACGCTGTTTTCGAGACCAGGGCCAGTACCTTGAGCCGACACCCCCCGGACAACCGGCTGAACAAAGCTCCCCTTCTGCGCAACAACCAGCCCCGGGAGAACCTGCCCCAGCGCGCGTGTGTCAACAACAGCAGCCGCTGTAAGAGTTTCCTGATTGGCGACGCTGATCGTTACTGGGACGTCCGTCAACGCTTGCGCACGGCGCTGCCCCGAAACGATAATGACGCCAGGTTCGGCGTCAGGATCAGTGTCGCTCTCCGCCTCATTGGCCGAAGCGGGGGTGTCGGATTGTTGGGCGGGCGAAGCATCCGATTCGGCGACCACGGCCTGCGGTTGCTGAACGGAATTTACCAATTGGGATTGCCCGCTTTCCCCCGGTGATTGCACGGTCTGCGCCAGGCCTTGAGCCGGGAGGCACAGGCAGAGCCATGATGCGCTCGTCGCGAACGCCAAGCGGGCCGATAAACGCGCACGAGGCACGTGCACATCGCGTGAGTATGGGACTAGATCCTGCATTGCTATACCTCTCAACCAATAAATTGCATTTTTGCTTTTTTTATTTGACGCGAGAATACATGCACCAGTATTGACTCTGCAGTCTAGTGATCAGCTCAATCTCACAGAAACATCACATATGTGCCCAAATGAACGAGCCGCACATTCTTGCGGTGTTGCGGCACTGTCAGTGGCGAATATGAAATGCGGCGATCGCGAGATAGAAATGTGATGGTTTTTTGCATTGCGTATCTTCTCTGGCGCTCGCGGCGAGCGGAGGTTATCGCATCGCCGGATGCAATTATTGATCGACATGACAATGAAGATGTTGGCTGTTTGTTTGCCTTTGGCGGACGAGAGGCTTTACAGCGAGCTGGAACCGGTAGGCATTTTTGCCCACCGTCTGCGGTTGATTTGATTTGAAACCGGCTCACGATCTCGACTATCTGTGGAATCCGCGCTCGGTCGCTATTATCGGCGCTTCAGACAATCCTGCTCGCTTTGGCGGTCGGCCGGTCCATTTCCTCCTGCAAAATGGGTTTGACGGGGCCATTTATCCGGTCAACCCGAAGCGGGAGAAGATCCAGGGTCTTCGCGCCTATCCTTCCATCCGCGATATCGAAGGCGCAGTTGACTGTGCGATCATTTCAGTGCCCACCGATGACGTTCACAAGGAGGTTGCTTCCTGCGCGGCGAGTGGCGTTCGGGCCGCGATAATATTTTCTGCGGGATTCGCCGAGATGGGGCCTGAGGGCGAGGCCCTCCAGCGGCAGCTCGTGGAAACGGCAAATAAAACAGGAATGAGGCTGCTCGGACCCAACTGCATGGGGCTTTTCAACGCTCACAATCGCTTTTGCCCGACTTTCGCATCGACGTTGGAAGCCGGCCTGCCCCCAGCTGGTAAGATCGCGCTGGTCAGTCAGAGCGGCGGATACGGTGGGTATGTGCTGCGTCATTTCCAAATGCGCGACATGCGGCTTGGCTACTGGATGACGACAGGTAACGAAGCAGATATTGATATTGGCGAAGTTCTCCACTGGATGGCGCTCAACGATGACGTCGAAGTTATCGTAGGTTATTTGGAGGGGCTGCGTTCGTCGCATCATTTTGTCGAGGCGCTTCGTATTGCACATGAACGCCGCAAACCGGTGATAATGATGAAGGTCGGTCGAACGGCAGAGGGCAGTGAGGCTGCGAAATCACATACGGGGTCGCTAACCGGTTCAGATGCCGTCTACGATTGTGTATTCGATCAGTTCGGCGTTCATCGCGCCCGCACAACGGAAGAGCTGGTTGACGTCGCCTATGCTGCGTCGAAGGGTTGCTTGCTACCTGCAGGCCGACGGGTTGGTATCGTTAGCATTTCGGGCGGGGTCGGCGTACAGATGGCCGATTACATCGCAGATGAAACACTGGAGTTGAGCGCAACGCCGGATGCAACCCAGCAAGAGCTAAAGGCGATCTTGCCGGCGTGCTCGCCGCGGAACCCTATCGATCTGACGGGCCTCGTTACTGCTGATCGCCACCTGCTGAGGGATGCGATCAAACTCGTCCTGGATAGTGCCGCGTTCGACGCCGTTGTAATTTTCATCGGCATCACGGCATTGGCTCCGTCGATGGGCGAGCCAATCCGCGCCGCTATTATGGAAGGGAGCAGTGATCATCCCGACCAGACTCTCATGGTGTCGCTGACTGCTCCCAAGGCGATGCTCGAGGCATTTGACGAGGCAGGATTCTACATCTTCGAGGACCCTTCGCGTGCAATACGCGCTCTTGGGGCTCTGATCCGCTTCCGTGAGAAATTTGACCAGGTTCTCGAAAAACCCGAGTTTGATCGGACGGGTGAAGCGCCGTCTTCCTTGGGCCGACGCGAGAACGAAGTGGAGGCGAAGGCGCTTCTTGCTTCGGTTGGAATTCGAAGCCCACGTGAAACCGTTGTCACGACTCCTGAGGATGCGGCGCAGGCTGCGAGCGAGTTTGCCTGTCCGGTGGCCGTCAAGATCGTCTCGGCCGACATTGCGCACAAGAGCGATGTCGGCGGCGTTGTCCTCGACATCCGCAGCCCGGAAGATGCCGCCGCTGCAGTCACGGATATTCAACAGCGCGTCTCTCAGGCGCGGCGCGACGCCGTCATCGACGGCTTTCTCATCTCAGAGATGGTCACCGGCGGTGTCGAGATGCTGCTGGGTATGCGTCGCGATCCCGTTTTCGGTCCGGTGATTGTCGTGGGGCTTGGCGGTGTCAACGTGGAGCTGTTCAAGGATGTCCAAATGCATCTAGCGCCAATCTCGGTCGAAATCGCACATCGGCTGATCGAGCAACTCAAGAGTTACCCCCTGTTATGTGGATACCGCGGAGGCGAACGTGCCGACGTGAATGCACTGGCTCAGTCGCTTGCTGCCTTTTCCCTCCTGGCAATTCAGTTGCAGGAATCTGTGCAGTCGTTCGAAATCAACCCCCTCGTCGTTCTTCCGGAAGGGAAGGGAGCGATCGCACTCGATGCCGCGATCGAGACGCAGGAATAAGGCGGGACTCTTATGGCACTTAAACTCACTGAGACACAGCGCGACTTGCGGGAGGCTGCGCGCAAATATGCAACAAGCGAGTTGCGCGATCTTGCGCGCGAACTTGAAGAACGGAACGAACCAGTCTCCAAAGAATGGCGTCAACGGTATGCCGACCTCGGCTTTCTCGGAATAAATCTGCCTGAAGAGTTCGGCGGCCTTGGTCTCGGCCATTTCGAAGCCCTACTCGTGCTCGAGGAATTCGCGAAGGTTTCGTGCGCGACCGCCTTCCCTGTATTTGAAAGCGCCACAGGCCCGGTCCGCACCGTGGTTGAATTCGGATCGGAGACGCTCAAGAAACGGATCGTGCCAAGGGTCGTTAGTGGCGAAATCGTGGTTGCCGTGTCCATGTCCGAACCGGCGGCCGGAACTGCGTTGACTGACCTGACAACCACCGCCCGAATTACCGGTGATGAAATTGTTATCAATGGGCAGAAATCCTGGTGCAGCGGCGGCGGCCACGCCGATGCCTACATTGTTTATTGCCGATTGTCGCGTGACACTGGAGCTGCTGGGATCGGCGCCGTTCTTGTCGAAGCTGGAACGAGCGGTCTGAGCTTTGGCCAATCCGAGCAGTTGATGGGGCTCAGGGGAGTGGGGTCGAGCGATATTTACCTCGACGAGGTCCGGGTTCCGGTGGACAATCTCATCGTTCCCGCTGGCGGCTTCAGCAAATTAATGCACGCATTCAGCCTCGAACGTTGCGGTAATGCGACGATGTCGCTCGCGGTGGCCTCGGCGGCGCTGGACGATGCCACCGCTTACGTCAGTGAACGCAGACAGTTTGGCAAGCCGATCGTCGAGTTCCAGGCGGTCCAGCTCAAACTCGCCGAGATGGCGATGCAGGTTGAAGCTGCCCGAGCGCTGGTCTGGGATGCGGCGATAAACGCCGACTGTGATCTTCCGGATCCGGCGGAAAGCAGCATTGCCAAATGTTTCGCAAACGAGATCTGTCGTGAAGTTGCAAGTGCCGGAATGCAATTGATGGGCGCGTATGGCTATTCCAAGGAATTTGCAATGGAACAGCGTCTCCGTGATGCGTTCGCATGGGGAATCGCCGGGGGAACAATTGATATCCAGAAGGTCAACATCGCTGCTGCGCTGGTCGGTCGGAGATTCAACCAGCGCGGTTAGGCGATCAGTCGTTATCGTCGGCTTCGCCACAGCGCGTTACGATCTTCGTTCTGGCTGGCCTGACCTCACGACGTGAAAAGACGACATGGTCAGGTTTGTCGAGGTTAAGGCGCCCACGGATTCATTTCACGCGACCCAGGCGCGACTGATTTCCAAACTGCTCGTGCCACTCGGATTCGACGTCGGCTTGGCCGAAGTCAGGCAGCAACTATGAAGGATATTTGGTGGTTGCCGGGTGATTGCCAGATGAATGTCTAACAACTCAAATTCACCTTAAATAATACTGCTTTCATTGTTTTATAGATTTTGGACGACAAAATCTGGTCCTTCCGCTTTCGTCGGCGCTGATTGCTTTTCTTCCACGCAAGGCACAAGCTTGGCCCGAACAGGGGGGACGATTATGATACCACGGCGACAATTCATGGCGGGTCTCGCCGTAACGGCGGGGACGCTGGCGGCCTGCTCCAAGATTGAATCGGGCGAACCTGATAGCAATCCCGGTATCAGCCCTGCGCGATGATGACCGCATTGCATGCCCCTACGGCCTCGCCAGCCTCGCGCCGACAAGCGATGAAATGCAGGCGCGTCTCGATGCCATCGAAAACCAGGTGGGAGAGCCGGTGCAGGCAGCTTTCAGTGTGCTTGAACGGCATCTCGGCCAATCGCTGGCAGCTGTGATCCTCGGCGAGATTGGGCCTCTCAGCCTTACGGAAGGTCTTTCAACAGCGGCTCGGCTCGGTAAGCCTGCACTGGATGCAGATACAGTTGGGCGCGCTGTGCCCGAAATCAACCAGCACTCGGTCAAAGTGGCAGGTATTCCGTTGACACCCATCGGCGCGGCTACGCCATTCGGGGATGAAATGGTGGTGACTTCGCTCGGCGATCCTTCGCGGGCGGAAGATATCCTGCGCAGCGTGGCGGTTGCCAGCAGGGCCTGCGGAGTAGCAGACTCCCCGATCACCGGCGCGCAGGCGAAGCAGCAAGGCACGCTGGTGACCGACAGCCTGACGCTGGCCCGCTCTATCGGCGAAGCGGTTCGCACGGCGCGCGAAGCTGACGCAGATCCGGTCGAAGCCGCACGCGCAGCCGGTGATGGCTACCTGTTGTTCACTGGCACAGTCAGCGATTTCAACTGGGCGGATGAGGACGGCTTCCTTGTCGGCGATTTGAAGCTGGCCGGGTCCGGAGAATTCGCAGGGCAAGATTTTGCGACCGATTACAAGAACGAACATCTCGTCGCCCGCCGCAATGGAGAGGTGGTCGCCACCTGTCCCGATCTCATCTCAGTGATCGATCTTGAGACCTATGACGGAATCAACAATCCAGACTTCACGCGCGGACAGGCGGTCGCAGTGCTGGGCTTCCGCTGCGATCCGCTATGGCGCAGCGAAGCTGGGCTAGCCGTCTTCAGCCCGCGCTATTTCGGCTATGGTCTGGATTATGTTCCGATTGAGGAGCGGCTGACCGGCTAGCTGTTCAACGCTGCCAGTGCGCGGTCCCGGTCCACGC